>ENA-OVGB01000061-OVGB01000061.1-human-gut-metagenome-genome-assembly--contig:-NODE-61-length-118937-cov-7.796092_pt1 | contig 118937 bp, 94 predicted proteins | sample MGYA00237767_ERZ505413 | MGnify/ENA primary metagenome ERZ505413 (study PRJEB26158, sample SAMN06016410) | human gut metagenome | biome: human gut; feature: ankylosing spondylitis patient; material...
TATTTTCATAATATAGGCTGCACCTCGTAAATGCAAATTAAGAACAAGTTCTTTTCCGATTTTCCGGTTTGCACTATATTTTCATAATATAGGCTGCACCTCGTAAATGCAAATTAAGAACAAGTTCTTTTTGCATTTATCTCGGTTTGCACTATATTTGCAAAAAATTTTTTGACACTCTAAAGAATTATTCTAATGAAGAATAAATTTAACGTATATAGCAAGTTTAATCTATCAGATGTAAACAAGGAAGTACTCAGCAAATGGGATGCTGAGAATGTCTTCGCCGAAAGTATGAAAACACGTGAGGGTTGCCCTTCGTTCGTATTCTTTGAAGGACCTCCATCGGCTAATGGTATGCCGGGTATTCACCACGTGATGGCTCGTACCATTAAGGACATCTTCTGCCGCTATAAAACGATGAAAGGTTTCCACGTTAAACGTAAAGCCGGATGGGACACCCACGGACTTCCGGTTGAGTTGGGTGTGGAAAAATCTTTAGGTATCACAAAAGAAGATATTGGAAAGACTATCTCTGTCGACGACTATAACAAAGCCTGCCGTCAGGAAGTCATGAAATATACGAAGGAATGGGAAGACCTAACCCACAAGATGGGTTACTGGGTTGACATGACCAATCCTTACATCACTTACGACAACCGCTACATCGAATCTGTTTGGTGGTTGCTCAAACAACTTTACAACAAGAATTATCTTTACAAGGGCTATACTATCCAGCCGTATTCACCGGCTGCCGGTACAGGTCTTAGCTCACACGAGTTGAACCAGCCGGGTTGCTACCGCGACGTAAAGGATACAACATGCGTAGCTCAGTTCCGCATCAAGAACCCGAAACCGGAAATGACACAATGGGGTACTCCGTACTTCCTCGCATGGACCACTACTCCATGGACATTGCCTTCAAATACAGCACTCTGCGTCGGCCCGAAAATTGAATATGTAGCCGTTCAGACTTACAACGCATATAACGGCGAAAAAATGACAGTGGTTTTGGCAAAATCCCTGCTCTACAACCACTTCAACAAAAAAGCTGAAGGTCTGGCACTTGAAGACTACAAACCGGGCGACAAATTGGTTCCGTTCAAGGTTGTAGGCGAATATATGGGTCCGGATTTGGTTGGCATGGAATACGAGCAACTGCTTCCGTGGGTAAAACCGGTTAGCGTTGACGAAAACGGCAACTGGTATGAAGCTGCCGACAAGGCATTCCGTGTTATCCCGGGTGACTATGTAACAACAGAAGACGGTACAGGTATCGTTCACATCGCTCCTACATTCGGTGCCGACGACGCATTCGTAGCCCGCGCAGCAGGCATCCCGTCATTGTTCATGATCAACAAGAAGGGCGAAACACGTCCGATGGTTGACCTTCAAGGTAAATTCTACCTTCTCGACGAACTGGATGAAAAATTCGTTGCTGAATGTGTAAACGTAGAGGAATACAAAGAATATCAGGGCAAGTGGGTGAAAAACGCCTACAACCCAATCTATACTGTCAACGGCCGCTATGACGAAAAAGCCGCTCAGGCAGCCGAATCACTCGACATCGAACTTTGCATGATCATGAAACAGGCCGGCAAAGTGTTCAAAATCGAGAAACATACCCACAACTATCCGCACTGCTGGCGTACCGACAAGCCGGTGCTCTACTACCCGCTCGACAGCTGGTTTATCCGCACTACAGCTTCACGCGAACGCCTGATGGAACTGAACGAAACCATCAACTGGAAGCCGAAATCAACCGGTAGCGGACGTTTCGGAAAATGGCTTGAAAACCTTCAGGACTGGAACCTGTCACGCAGCCGCTATTGGGGAACACCGCTTCCTATCTGGCGCAGCGAAGACGGTCTGGCTGAAAAGTGTATCGGCAGTGTAGAAGAACTTTACAACGAAATCGAAAAAGCTGTCGCTGCAGGCGTTATGACAAGCAACCCGTTCAAGGACAAAGGCTTCGTTCCATGCGACTACAGTGCAGAAAACTACGATAAAATCGACCTTCACCGTCCGTATGTCGACGACATTATCCTCGTTTCGGAAGACGGAAAACCGATGCGCCGCGAATTGGACTTGATCGATGTTTGGTTCGACTCTGGTTCCATGCCATACGCACAAATCCACTATCCGTTTGAAAACAAGGAAGCGTTCGACAACCGTGAAGTGTATCCGGCTGACTTTATCGCCGAAGGTGTCGACCAAACTCGTGGCTGGTTCTTCACACTTCACGCTATCGCAGGAATGGTGTTCGACACAATTTCTTACAAATCAGTAATTTCAAACGGTCTTGTACTTGACAAGAACGGAATGAAGATGAGTAAGCGTCTCGGCAATGCAGTCGATCCGTTTGACGCAATCGAAAAATACGGTACTGACCCGTTGCGCTGGTACATGATTTCCAACTCATCACCATGGGAAAATCTGAAATTCGACCCGGCAGGTGTAGAAGAAGTAAGCCGCAAATTCTTCGGCACACTCTACAACACCTATTCGTTCTTCGCACTTTACGCCAATGTTGACGGATTCGACAATTCGGCTGCTCAAGTGCCGTTCAACGAACGTCCGGAAATCGACCTCTGGATTATCTCCCTGCTCAACACGCTCATCAAAGAAGTGGATGCCGACCTGAGCGATTACGAACCGACAAAAGCCGCACGTGCTATCGCCGACTTCGTGAACGACAACCTCAGCAACTGGTACGTACGTCTGAACCGCAAGCGCTTCTGGGCAAGCGGCAACAGTGCCGACAAGTTATCTGCATTCCAGACTCTTTATACTTGCTTGGAAACGGTGGCACGCCTGATGGCACCAATCGCACCGTTCTACGCCGACCGTCTTTACACTGACTTGAAGGGAGCAACAACAGGCGACACAACTTCGGTTCACCTCGCCTACTTCCCGAAAGCCGACGAAAGCGTCATCAACAGCGAACTTGAAAATGAAATGAGCACCGCTCAAATCATCACTTCCATGAGCCTTGCATTGCGCCGCAAAGCAAACCTCAAGGTTCGCCAGCCGCTTACCTGCATCATGATTCCGGTAATGGACGACGCACAGAAAGCAAGCATCGAAGCAATGGCTTCACTCATCAAGAACGAGGTGAACGTAAAGGACATCAAGTTTGTCAGCAACGAGGAAGGCGTTCTGGTGAAGAAAGTGAAACCCGACTTCAAAAAACTCGGTCCGAAGTTCGGCAAGATCATGAAACAGCTCGCTGCACAAATCACGGCCATGTCGCAGAAGGACATCATCGAATTTGAAAAGAACGGATGTTTCACCTTTACAGTCGACTCTACACCGGCAACTGTCGAAGTGGCCGACGTGGAAATCATCTCGGAAGATATTCCGGGCTGGTTGGTGAACAATGAAGGCAGCCTAACTGTTGCATTGGATATCACTGTTACCGAAGAATTGCGACGCGAAGGTATTGCTCGCGAAATTGTGAACCGTATCCAGAACATCCGCAAGAACAAAGACTTCGATATCACCGACAAGATTGATGTCGTAATCACGCCGAACGACGGAACTAACGAAGCTGTGAACGACTATATGGAATATATTTCCAAACAGGTTCTTGCCAACAGCTTTGTAATTGCCGACATCGACGAGGCCGACCGCATCGACTTGGAAATGGAAGAATACCCTGGCTTGTTTGCTTCAGTAAAACGAAGCAAATAAGCTTCCAACATAAAACTTAATTATTAACCAAAGACACACGACTATGGCAGAGAAGACAAGATACTCAGACGCCGAATTGCAGGAATTCAAAGAAATCATTCTTGCAAAATTGGAAAAAGCGTATAAAGATTACGAGCTTTTGAAAAATGAAGTGACTAATTCTGACGGCAATGACACAGCCGACACATCTCCAACATTCAAAGTGCTGGAGGAAGGTGCAACGACTCTCAACAAAGAAGAGTCAGGCCGACTCGCACAACGCCAGATGAAGTTCATTCAGCACTTGAAGGCTGCTTTAGTGCGCATTGAGAACAAGACCTACGGCATTTGCCGTGAAACGGGCAAACTCATACCGAAAGAACGTCTTAGAGCTGTACCTCATGCCACACTAAGCATCGAAGTAAAAAACAAAGGCAATAAATAATTTTAATGCGAAAACTTAATAACGGATATTTAGCGGCAATTATAATCCTCGTGGTTATAATTGCCGACCAAATATTGAAAATTTGGGTAAAGACCAGCTTTTTCCTTTACGAATCGCTCGACATTACAAGCTGGTTCAAATTGAACTTTGTAGAAAATCCCGGAATGGCATTCGGAATTGAATTGGGAAGCAAAATGTTTCTTACCATTTTCCGCATTGTCGCTTCGGCTGTGCTAATCTACATCATCTATAAAATACGGAACAACAAACTCTATTCGCGGGGATTCATTGTCTGCCTCGCACTGATAACGGCAGGAGCGATAGGAAACGTTATCGACTGCATGTTTTACGGCCTGATATTCAACGAATCAACCCCCTACACCATGGCAACGCTCTTCCCGGAAGGCGGCGGATACGCTTCTTTTCTCCACGGAAAAGTGGTGGACATGTTCTATTTCCCGCTTGCTTCATGGTACTGGCCCGACTGGATGCCGTTCTGCGGAGGTGAATACTTCGTATTCTTTCAGCCCGTATTCAACCTTGCCGATGCAGCTATCTCTGTCGGTATGATTGTATTGATTCTGTTCTATTCCAAATATTTGTCCATTCACGAAAACAACACAGAAAAGTCGGAGGTATCAAAATAGATGAAGAAACTGTGGCTTTTTGCACTCACTCTTGCCTGCCTGTGGGCCTGCAACACTGTTCCGGAAGGTGTCATTGACACCGACAAGATGGCGGAACTAATGGCTGATATCCACCAGGCAAATGCAGTAGTCGAACTCAATCCCAACACCTATACCAGCGACTCAGTCAAAATGTCGCTGAAAAAAGCCGTGTTCGAACGCCACGGCATTACGGAAGAACAGTTCGACTCTTCATTGATGTGGTATGGCCACAATCTCGATATCTATAAGGATGTCTACGACAATGTGATTAAGATTCTGGAGAAAAGAGAACAGGACGTGATAGCAGAAGCCCGACTTGCCGGTGAAAAGATGACCATTATGGGCGACAGCATCGACATCTGGACACTGAGCCGCCGAATAATTCTCGACAAAAAACAGTTCGGCAAATATGCCCAACTGCAATTCTCAACGCCTGCCGATGAAAACGCCCGCAAAGGCGACCGCTACGAATGGCACCTGTATCCCTACAACGGAAAAATGTCAATCGATGCCCTCCTCGGTGTTGACTACAACGACGGTTCCTCGGAATATCAGGTTTCAAACCTGAGAATGGACGAGCATTCTTCCATCATGCTGCAAGCAGATTCCAACAAAATCGTGTCGCGTGTCTACGGCTATATGCTCTACGAATTTGAGAATGAAAGTGCCGTGTTTGTCGACAGTCTGATGCTCTACCGTTCACGACTGAACTCCAGCATCTACAACCGACACAACCGCCAGCGCACAATAGGAACAAAGTAAAACCGCAGCCATGCGCATCCTCGCCCACTACACCGTATATAAAAACGAAGTCTTCAATCTGCACATTTTCGACATTGCAGAACAAAATGTTACACACTTTCCGGTCAAAGTGGAAACGGCGCATACCCTGTTTCTTCAGGGCATACTGATTATAGCCAACGAACATATCACCGAGCAACACATCGAGCACATCCACCGGCTGATTGTGGACAACCGGGAACTGCCGCTAAACGAGCTTGCACATACCCTGAATTCCTATTTGTCCGAAAACCGTCTACACCATTCCGACGACAGCACTCCTAAACTGCTGAAAGTTACTTTTCCATATCAGAGAATAGCAATTTTAAAATAATTTCTTCGATTTATTTATAAATTGCAACAAAAATCGCCATTTTGTTTAAATTTGCAATAATATTTGCTAACTTTGCAAGTATTACAAATTCGAATCGCGCATATGCGGTTTGGCATTCTCTAACAATACAGGCGAAAAAGTGGAAAAGAAAAGACATAATACGGCAATCCTTCGCATGCACTGCCCCGATCAGGTAGGCATCATTGCTGAAATCACGAATTTCATCAACACCAACGGCGGTAACATTGTGTACCTCGACCAATATGTCGACCGCATGAACAGCATTTTCTATATGCGCGTTGAATGGGAACTCGACAATTTCATCATTCCCAAAGAAAAGCTGAATGACTATTTCTACACGCTTTTCGCCCAACGGTTCGACATGTGGTTTCACATCAGTTTCCCGGAACGGATTCAGCGCATGGCCATTTTTGTATCAAAAATGTCGCACTGCATCTATGACCTGCTGGCGCGCTACACTGCCGGCGAATGGGACGTGGAAATTCCGCTGATTATAAGCAACCATCCCGACCTTGCCAACATTGGCGAACAGTTCGGCATCCCGTTTGAGGTAATCCCCATCACCAAAGAGAACAAGGCAGAACAGGAACAAAAGGAATTCGAGCTGCTGGAAAAATACAATATCGACTTCATTGTTCTGGCGCGCTACATGCAGGTACTGTCGGAAGAATTCATCAACCGGTATCCGAACCGCATCATCAACATCCACCATTCTTTCCTTCCGGCTTTTGTCGGGGCAAAACCCTATCATGCCGCCTACGAGAGAGGTGTCAAACTTATCGGAGCGACAAGCCATTATGTGACTACGGAATTGGATGCCGGACCGATTATCGAGCAGGACATCGTGAGAATTTCGCACAAGAATACAGTCGACGACCTTATTCACAAAGGCCGCGATTTGGAGAAAATCGTACTCTCGCGTGCCGTCGAAAAGCATATCCAGCGGAAAATAATGACATACAAGAACAAAACAATCATCTTCAACTAACGGGACTGACATGAACGTTGCAATCATCAAATACAATGCAGGCAACATCTTCTCGGTCGACTGCGCACTAAGGCGTATCGGCATTACGGCAGAAATAACCGACGATCCCGAAAAAATACGCCGCGCCGACAAAGTGATATTTCCCGGTGTAGGCGAAGCCTCATCGGCAATGGCCTATCTGCGTGAACATCGGCTCGACGAAGTTATCCGAAGCCTGACGCAGCCTTTGCTGGGAATCTGCATCGGACTACAGCTGCTTTGCGCCCACTCGGAAGAAGGCGACACTGACTGCATCGGCATTTTCGACGTACCCGTCAAACGCTTCCAACCGTCGGCCGACGGACTGAAAATTCCGCACATGGGCTGGAACCGCATACAGGTAACAGCAGAAAATCCGTTGCTGACAGATGCATTGGACAATAATTTTGTTTACTATGTTCACAGTTTTTATGTACCTTTGAACTGTTGGACAATTGCCAAGACTGAATACATAGGCGAATTCAGTGCGGCAATGCGAAAAGACAACTTTTTCGCCACACAGTTCCACCCAGAAAAAAGTGGAGACACAGGCGAACAGATTTTAAAGAATTTCATTGAGCTATGATTGAGATAATCCCTGCTATCGACATAATCGACGGTAAATGCGTACGACTGACACAAGGCGACTACGACAGCCAAAAGGTCTACAACGAAGACCCGCTGGAAGTGGCCCGCATGTTCTGCGATGCCGGATGCCGCCGTTTGCATCTGGTCGATCTCGACGGGGCAAAATCCTCTCACATAGTGAACTACCGCACATTGGAACGGATTGCCTCACACACCGAACTCACAATAGACTTCGGCGGCGGACTGAAAAGCGACGAAGACCTCCACATAGCCTTTGAGTCGGGAGCCGCCATGATAACCGGAGGGAGCATTGCCGTCAAGAACCCGCAGCTCTTCCGCCACTGGTTGGAAGTGTACGGCAACGAGCGGATTATCCTCGGTGCAGACGCAAAAGACGGAAAAATAGCCACAACGGGATGGACAGAAGACAGTGAGCTCGACCTCCTGCCCTATGTCAAGGAATACATGCAGGCAGGTGTCAAGAAGGTAATCACTACCGACATCTCGAAGGACGGCATGCTGGCAGGACCGGCAACGGAACTCTACCGAAAAATGCTCGACGAACTGGACGGCATTTATCTGATAGCCAGCGGCGGCATCAGCTGTCTGACTGACATCGAAACCCTCTGGAAGGCCAACGTACCGGCTGTCATTGTCGGAAAAGCCATTTATGAGAACAGAATTGCATTAAAGGATGTAGAACGAATTAACATTGGAAAGATATGCTGGCAAAACGAATAATTCCCTGTCTTGACGTCAAGGACGGACGAACCGTTAAAGGCGTAAACTTTCTGAATCTGAAAGATGCCGGCGACCCCGTTGAGCTGGGAAAGCGATATAGCGATGAAGGAGCCGACGAACTGGTGTTTCTCGACATTACCGCCTCCCACGAACGTCGGAAGACTTTGGCGGACATGGTCAGACGCGTGGCCAGGAACATCAGCATACCGTTCACCGTTGGCGGCGGGATCGGGAGCATCGAAGATGTGGAAAATCTTTTGAATGCCGGAGCCGACAAAATTTCCATCAATTCCAGTGCCCTCTACCATCCGCAACTGATTGAAGACATCGCCAAGCGGTTTGGCAGCCAGGTATGCGTAGTGGCCATCGACGCAAGAAACGAAGGCGGGACATGGCAATGCTACGTCAAAGGCGGGCGCGAACGATTCGACAAGCAGCTGATGCCCTGGGCACATGAAGTACAGGAACGCGGAGCCGGTGAAATCCTCTTCACGAGCATGGACCACGACGGAGTGAAACACGGATTCGCCTGCGAAGCACTGGCAGAACTGGCCGGACAGTCGTCCATTCCGATTATCGCCTCCGGAGGCTGCGGAACAATGCAGCATTTTGCCGACGCGTTCACCATCGGGAAAGCCGATGCAGCGCTTGCCGCCAGCGTATTCCACTTCAACGAAATAAACATTAGAAAACTGAAACAATATTTACAACAACAAAACATAACTGTAAGATTATGACTCTCGATTTTGAAAAAATGGGCGGACTGGTTCCTGCCATCATACAGGATGCCCGCACGAAAAACGTATTGATGCTCGGTTTCATGAACAAGGAAGCGTTCGAGAAAACCGAATCGACGGGTCTTGTCACATTCTACAGCCGCACGAAAAAACGTCTTTGGACAAAAGGCGAAGAAAGCGGCAACATACTGAAAGTAGTATCCATTGCCGACGACTGCGACCACGACACCCTGCTCATCCAGGCCATACCGGCCGGTCCTGTCTGCCATACAGGCAATGCCACCTGCTTTAGCGAAACTAACGAATTCGGCATCGAATTCCTTGCCTACCTGCAGGAATTCATCAACCGCCGCCATCAGGAAATGCCGGAAGGCTCCTACACTACTTCCCTTTTCAAAAAAGGCATCAACCGCATGGCACAGAAAGTAGGCGAAGAGGCAGTAGAGACAGTCATTGAAGCCACCAACGGCACAGACGACCGACTCATTTATGAAGCGTCCGACCTCATCTACCACCTCATTGTGCTGCTTACATCAAAAGGATTAACCATCAACGAACTTGCCGCAGAACTGGAAAAACGGCATAAAGAATAACAGCAGAAAGAAATGGCAAAACTTATCGACTATAAGAATGTAGACATCTACCGCAAAGAGCTGTTGGTGCTCAAGAACGTAAACTTTTCGCTCGAAGAAGGCGAATTCACCTACCTCATCGGCCGGGTTGGAAGCGGTAAAAGTAGTTTGATGAAAACGATGTATGCCGAAATTCCCATCGACAACGGAGAGGCTACAATTTTCGACTATGACCTGAACAAAATAAAGCGCAAGGATGTTCCTATGCTACGCCGTCAAATCGGTATCGTCTTTCAGGATTTCCAATTGCTTTCTGACCGTTCGGTCTACGACAACCTCCTGTTCGTGCTCAAGGCAACCGGCTGGAAGAACAAAGCCGAAATCGACGAGCGCATCAACGAAGTGCTGAAGGAAGTGGGCATGAGCAACAAGTCATACAAGATGCCTCACGAACTGTCGGGCGGTGAACAGCAGCGTATTGCCATCGCACGCGCCCTGCTCAACAAGCCGAAACTGATTCTGGCCGACGAGCCTACCGGTAACCTCGACAACAACACCGGTCACCAGATTATGACCCTGCTCCACAAAATCAGCTCGGAAGGAACAGCCGTCATCATGGCTACCCACAACCTGCAGCTGACAGAGGAATTCCCGGCACGTGTCATGCAATGCGAAGACAAAAAAGTGGTGGAAATATGATTTTAATTTTGTAATTTTGCATCGATTTTTCACAAATAGATATTGAATAGAAGAAATGAAAGTGCTGAAATTTGGCGGAACATCGGTTGGTTCTGCAGATAGAATTAAACACGTTGCTGATTTAGTAACAAAACGCGGTAAAAACATCATCGTTCTGTCGGCAATGGCGGGTACAACAAATACACTCGTTGAAATTTCCGACTATTTGTATAAAAAGAATATCGATGGTGCTAAGGAAACCATCAACCTGTTGGAGAAAAAGTACTTTCAGACTATCGACCAACTGTATAGCGACGAAAATTACAAACAGGAAGCCTTGACACAAATCCAGGCCTGCTTCAACTATATCCGTTCGTTCACAAAAGACATCTTCACCATGTTCGAAGAAAAGGAAATCCTTGCACAAGGCGAAATCATGTCAACAGTGATGATGAACCTTTACATGCACCAGAACGGAATCAAGTCAGAACTCCTGCCCGCGCTTGAATACATGCGCACCGACAAAAACGGCGAGCCTGGCTACCATTTCATCAAGCAGCACCTGAATGACCTGCTCGACAAGCATCAGGATGCCGACCTCTACATCACTCAGGGCTATATCTGCCGTAACGCATACGGAGAAATCGACAACCTGCAACGCGGTGGCAGCGACTACTCTGCTTCGCTTGTGGGCGCAGCTGTCAATGCCGAAGAAATTGAAATCTGGACAGACATCGACGGCATGCACAACAATGACCCACGCTTTGTAGAAAACACAAAGCCGGTAGAAAAACTGAATTTCGAAGAAGCTGCAGAATTGGCTTATTTCGGTGCAAAAATCCTGCACCCGACTTGCATCCAACCTGCCAAACTCAACAATATTCCCGTAAGGCTTCTCAACACTCTTGACCCGGAAGCCAAAGGAACACTTATTGGCAACACCTCTGTGCCTTGCACCATCAAAGCGGTTGCCGCAAAGGACAACATTACTGCCATCAAAATCAAATCAGGCAGAATGCTGCTTGCCTACGGTTTCATGCGCAAGGTGTTTGAAATCTTCGAATCGCACAAAACTCCGATTGACATGGTCGTAACTTCGGAAGTAGGCGTATCCGTGACAATCGACAGCGAAAAGAATCTCGACAACATTCTCGACGACCTGCGCAAATTCGGAACAGTAACCGTTGACCGCGACATGGTGATTATCTGCGTTGTCGGCGACCTCGAATGGAAGAACCAAGGCTTCGAAGCAAAAGCACTCGACGCATTGAAGGACATTCCGGTACGCATGATTTCGTACGGCGGAAGCAATTACAACATTTCATTCCTGATTAGCAAGGACGACAAGGTGAAGGCCTTGAACCTGCTGAGCGAGAAATTGTTTAACTAATCCGATTTGCGTATGACGAATTTCCCTGTCGAACTTTTCAAAGATATAGAGACACCGTTCTACTATTACGATTCAGCCCTCCTGAAACGTACGCTTGAAACGGTTAAAAAATCGGCTGACACCTACGGCTATCATATCCATTATGCCATTAAGGCCAATACTAATCCCGGCATTTTGGCAGAAGTGACAAAATACGGTTTCGGTGTCGACTGCGTTAGCGGAGGTGAAATCAAGATTGCCCTGGAAGCAGGTTTCGACGGCAACAAAATCATGTATGCAGGCGTTGGAAAAACGGACAAAGAAATAGAATTTGCATTGGATTCCAACATCCGCTGCTTCAATGTCGAATCTCTTCCCGAGCTGGAAAACATCAACGAAATCGCCGCCCGTAAAAACTGTATCGCGCACATTGCCATGCGCATAAATCCAAACATTGATGCGCATACTCACCACTACATCACAACCGGACTGAAGGAAAACAAGTTCGGTATCAGCATGGACGACCTTGACAGTTTTGTGGAGAAGGCATTGGAAATGAAGAACATCGACCTTTGTGGCGTACATTTCCATATCGGTTCACAGATTCTGTACAATGAACCGTTTGTCGAATTGTGCAAACGCATCAAGGAACTGCTTGAACGCATTGAAAAGCTCGGTGCTGACATCACCCTCGTTGATGTAGGTGGAGGATTGGGCATCAACTATGATGACCCCGACAGCGAACCGATTCCTGACTTTGACAGCTATTTCAAAACATTCCACGACAATCTGGAATTGAAAGCCGGACAGGAACTGCATTTCGAACCGGGACGCTCTATCGTAGGACAATGCGGCTCGCTCATTACACGCGTACTCTATGTCAAGGAAGGACGGGAAAAGAAATTCGTCATTGTCGACGCCGGAATGACCGACCTGATACGCCCTGCCCTTTATCAGGCACATCACAAGATAGAAAACCTGACATCTCAGTCGCCTATTGACGACGTTTACGATGTTGTTGGTCCTATCTGCGAATCGTCGGACAAGTTCGGTTCTGACGAACGACTTCCACTCACATCGCGCGGCGACATTCTCGCTTTGCGCTCTGCAGGAGCTTATGGAGAGGTAATGGCATCTACATACAACGGAAGAAGTCTGCCCAAAAGCTGTTTTTCCGATCAGCTGATGAAATAAAAATTTCCGGCATATCCGCCTAATGGCAGAATATGCCGGAAAATTCCAACCTCCTTCAATAATTCCGTTTTAAGAATTGGCAGCCGCATCGATTGCCGCCTCAAGCGTCGAAACCGACTGTACGCCAACCTGCCGCCAAACCGGCTGTCCGTTCTTGAAAATCATCAGAGTTGGCACATTGCGTATCTGATATTCAGCAGCCACACGCATATTCTGCTCAACATTTATCTTAAGAATTCTTGCCTTGTTGCCTATCTTCGACTTCAACTCTTCCAGAATAGGATGCATTTGCTGGCAAGGTCCGCACCAGGTAGTGTAAAAATCAACCAAAGTCGGAACATTGGAAGCTATGGCTTCTTTAAAATTTTCTGACATAACTTGTAAAAATTAAGTGATTTATTCATTTTTATGAATATAACGGCACAGCGCTTCGGAATGTTCACCGAGAATGATGCCGGCACTTGAAAAAACTGAACACAGTAACCATTGAATAAATCAATTGGACTATGGCACGTCATATGAATCTAACAGGAATGGGAGTTGCCCTGATTACTCCTTTCAAACAGGACAAATCCGTCGATTTTCCTGCATTGGCCCGATTATTGGAATACATCATACAAAATAAGGCCGACTATATCGTAGTGCTCGGCACAACAGCGGAAACGGCTACACTTACCGAAGACGAGAAAAAGGCGGTAAAGGAATTTGTGATTGAACGCGTCAACCGCAGAGTGCCGCTCGTACTCGGCGTCGGAGGCAACAACACCAAAGCCCTGACCGACTATCTCAAAGAAAACGACCTTTCGGCATTCAATGCCATTCTGTCGGTTGTACCCTATTACAACAAACCGTCGCAGGAAGGCATCTACCAGCACTATAAAGCCATTGCAGAGGCTTCGCCGATACCGGTGATTCTCTACAATGTACCGGGACGTACAGGCGTAAACATGACGGCAGAAACGACGTTGCGCCTTGCCCGCGATTTCGAAAACATTATCGGAATCAAGGAAGCATCCGGCAATATCACCCAAATGGACGACATCATTAAAAACAAGCCGGCCGACTTTATGGTCATTTCGGGCGACGACGGCATCACATTCCCGCTCATCACATTGGGAGCTGTGGGCGTCATTTCCGTTATCGGCAACGCCTTCCCGAAAGAATTCAGCCGCATGGTGCGTCTGGCATTACACGGACAATACGACCAGGCTCTGCAAATCCATCACAAATTCACGGAACTGTTCAGCCTGCTTTTCGTCGACGGAAACCCGGCCGGCGTGAAATGTCTGCTCAATGCAAAAGGCATGATTGAAAACGAACTTCGTCTTCCACTCGTTCCTACACGCATCACGACATACGAGAAAATCCGAAAAGTTCTTAATGAACTATAGTTTTTGCTCCAAAAAGTTGCAGATTTTAAAAATTCATATTACCTTTGCCTCACTTTTTGGAGGAAAATGTTAAAAACGGGGTCCAGTAGCTCAGCTGGATAGAGCAACAGCCTTCTAAGCTGTGGGTCGTGGGTTCGAATCCCGCCTGGATCACCAATTAAGGAGGAAGGGTCAAAAGCCTGATAATTAGATTTCGTCTAATTGTCAGGCTTCCTTTTTATCTATTGTAGAATACCTCCGGCTTAAACCCAAATCGGTCATTTGACTCTATGGTGGATTTTGCGTTGCTGTCAGGCAAATTGATTTCTGCCTTTGTCGAAGATGTAGCGGGCTACATCGAGAAAAAGCAGGAAGCAAGATGCCGGCAGCAGTGCGGAAAGCGACTAAAGAGCCAACTAAAGCTCACTGTCGACAGCCTAACCTTGTTTGGCGGTCTAATGACCGTTTTGGGTTTAAAGCGAACTGAAAAAGCAAGCGTACCTGATTTTCCGATTCCGCACAAAGGTAGTAAAAATATCAGAAATGCAGGCCAGCCTGCAAGCCTAACTATTGCAGAAAACAATGGAATCAAAGAAATAGTTCAGCAAAGACCTATGTTTTCCAAAAGCAGAGGGCGGCAATGTCTGCACACTGCCGCCCTCGTCATATCTCGTTCAATTCTTCTCTACTATCCGTATTGGATTGTTCCGTCCGGATTACGATACAAATCGAAGCTCTTTTCGTATTGGTCCATAGCACGCAAGCTCATACCCATGCTTGAGAAACCACCATCGTGATAGAGGTTCTGCATAGTCACCTTGCGAGTCAAATCGCTGAACATTACCACACAGTAGTCTGCACATTCGTCAGCATCAGCATTGCCAAGAGGAGACATACGGTTTGCAAAGTCCATCAGCGACTCCATACCCTTCACACCGCTACCGGCAGTAGTCATTGTAGGAGACTGGGAAATTGTGTTGATACGCACACCCTTTTCACGGCCATAGATATAACCGAAGCTACGGGCAATTGATTCCAGCAAAGCCTTGGCATCAGCCATATCGTTGTAGCCGAACAACGTACGTTGTGCTGCAACATACGACAAAGCCAAAATGCTACCGTGGTCATTGATAGCGTCCAGTTTTTTTGCCGACTGAATCATTTTGTGGAATGAAACGGCAGAAATATCAAGTGTTTTGTTCAACAAGTCATAATCAAGGTCATCGTACAGGCGTTTTTTGCGTACGTTCGGTGACATACCGATAGAGTGAAGCACGAAGTCAATTTTTCCACCAAGGATTTCCATTGACTTTTTGAACACCATTTCCAAATCTTCGCAATTCGTTGCATCGGCCGGAAGAATTTCAGCATTCAATTTTTCACCGAGCTGAGAAACGTCTCCCATACGAACTGCAACCGGAGTGTTGGACAATGTAATGGTTGCACCTTCTTCAACAGCTCTTTCAGCCACTTTCCAGGCGATACTGTTTGAATTCAGAGCTCCAAAAATTACTCCGCGTTTACCTTTAAGCAAGTTAAAACTCATAAATTTAATTCTTGTTTAATAAAAAAACGTTTTAAACGAACCCCGACCGAAACAATACCGAAAACACGGATTTTTCAAAGTCAAGATTCAATTCGGTTACAAAGATAGCGATTTTTTTATCATCATTAATACTTTTTCAAAATAAAATGGGTCCTACCCATGAAGGCAGGACCCATCTGTAACTGTTTGGAAACGATTTTCTATCTGTAATCTTTCAGTTGCGACTGCAATTTCTGTTTCGCGAAGAAAATTCGGCTTTTCACTGTACCCAACGGCAAATCCATGTGTTCGGCAATCTCCTGATACTTATATCCGGAAAAATGCATCATGAACGGAATGCGGTAATCATCGGGCAACTCCGCAACCACTTTCGAAACCTCCGTCAAGGCATAGGAGTTGTCGGGAGTTTCCGGACTCTCCACCTGCGGAAGATTCAGTTGATACAAATCGTCGCTTTTATCTACAATAGTCTGGGTTCTGACAATACGGCGGTAATTGTTGATAAACAAGTTACGCATAATTGTAAACACCCAACTCTTAAAATTCGAATCATCTACATATTTCTTTTCATTAGCCAACGCCTTACAGGTTGTATCTTGCAATAAATCGTGAGCGTCATCGTAATCTGAAGTCAATTTGTAGGCAAACGAAAGAAGATTGTCCTGCAATCCAAGCAATCTCTTTTGGAAATCTGATAAGCCCATAGTCATAAATTTTAATTGATTCATAACAAACTTACAATTTAATTTCCTGCTTTCCAAGAAATAATGCCTTAATTATTGCAATTTCACTATTATTAATGAAAAAATATGCTTTTGATGATAATCATCACAAATTTCTCTAATTTTCAGCAGTTTCCAACGCTGGAGAAGCCGTATTTTGAGTGTTCTCCGGAGTTTCGCGCGATTCGCCTGTTTCAATCTTTGAGAGGAAATAGCCCTGTGACTTAATCAGGTTACGCGACTGCAGCACCATCGTCTTCGTTTCCGTCAAGATATTCAGATACAGAATACTTGCCTTCGTGCTCGACTGCTCTTCTTTCAAACGGCGAATCTGATGCTTGATAGCCTCGGCAATGACACCAAACAGGTTGTCGCGCATTACCAGCACATCATCCAAATCGGAGAAATCCTTTTCACGCAACATGGAGTTAATCTTGTTGAAGATATTGTCCACGCCGTCATTCACAAGCTTCAAGTCGTAGATTTGTTCTTTCGTAAAGCCCTTGTGGTGGTTATCGATATGTTCGAATGCCGGACGGGTGCAATGGAGCAACGCCTTTGTCACTTCCGTCAAGTAGTCAACCACCTGAATGTGGAAGTGTCCGGTTTCGATATTCATGTCTTCAAGTTTCTTCAGCGTCTTGAACACCTGATGCTTGCGTTCATTTGCCTGACGGTAGAGCTGTTCCGATTCCGTCTTTGTTTCTTTCAGCAAACGGCGGTTTTCAGTGAACAAGGCCACAAGCATGTGATTGTAAATGCTTGAAATCTGTTCCATCGTGTTGCAGACTTCCTGTGTGCAGGAATAAAGAACATCCGTGTCTTGCTTAACTTCCTTAACGTCGGTAGTCAAAGATGTTTCTTCTTTTTCTTTCTTCTTGAAAATCAAGCTGTGGCAAAGGATATAACCGCAAAGGAGCACCATCAACGCCAGGGCAATCCAGCCTCCCCATACAAGGAAGAGTACCATCACGAATGAAATCGTCACACCTGCCAACGCTGTGATAAACCAACCCATGATTACCACCATCACACCCGTGATACGGTAAACGGCACTGTCACGTCCCCAAGCACGGTCGGCCAATGAAGAACCCATTGAAACCATGAAGATAACATAAGTAGTTGACAACGGAAGTTTCAACGATGTACCCAAGCAAATCAAACTTGAAGCAGCTGTCAAGTTAACCACCGCACGGATGAAGTCGTATGACACATTCGATGTATCGACAGAGGTATCAGGGATAAAGCGTGTATTCAATTTGTCCAACACCTTTTTCGGCACAACCATCTTGAACACATCATTCAAACGGATGGCAAGGCTAACCAACGCGCGGGAAATCTTGGTAGAACCGAAACGTTCGTCCTCATCGTTCTGCGAAGACAGGCTCAACTGTGTTTCGGCTACCTTCATGGCATCTTTCGACAAAAACAGCGTCACAATCATTACCACACCACTGGCAATCAAGAAATAGATATTTACATGAGCCGGCTCTGTCAACTTTGTCATCAGCATGTTCATGTCACCGCTTTCCAATGCTATGAAATAGCTGTCGATACCAGCCATCGGCACACCGATAAAGTTCACCAAGTCGTTACCGGCAAAAGCCAAAGCCAAAGCAAACGTACCGGAAAGGATCGTAAACTTCATGATATTCCAGCCGAGGCGTTGCATCACCCAAAGCAACAATGAAGAAACCGCCCAGATAATAAACAAAGACACTACAATGTTGTCGTTAATCATGTGGTTCAACTCCGGAGTAATCAAGCCCGAGCTCTTCAAACCTTTGAAGATGGCAAAGTAAACGATACCTACGATAGAAATACCGCACCAGACAGCACCATAACGCTTCAACGACTTGGCATAGCGGAAAGAGAAAATCACACGGGAAATATACATCAGTATCGCACCGACTGTAAAGGCAATGACAACTGACGACAAAATACCCGAAATGATAACCATCGCCTTACCTGCATTGATAAACTGACCCAAATCGGCAAACGACAATGCCGGGTCGTTATAAATCTTGTAGATGGCAACCGCAAGCGAAGAACCCAAAAGTTCGAACACCAGCGAAACGGTGGTTGATGTCGGCAATCCGAGCGAGTTGAACGTATGCAACAAAATCACATCCGACAACATAATACCCACAAACAGAATCATAATGTCGGAGAAAGTAAACATACCCGGATGGAACACACCGTTACGCGCCACTTCCATCATACCGTTGGATGTAATCACACCCAACATAATACCAAACGAAGCAACCGTGAGAATTACCCATTTTTTTGCAACTTTTGAACCCAATGCGGAATTCAGGAAGTTGATGGCATCATTGGAGACACCTACAATCAAATCCAGAATCGCCAATATGGCGAGGATGATTACAATAACTGTGAAAATAGGACTCATATTATTTGATTTTATTATTTATGCAATGAGAAAATGAATTCCAAACCTGCAAATTTTCTGTTTTGTGCGGTGATTTCACCATTGTGGAACAACACTGAATTACGAACTATCGACAAACCTAAGCCTGTTCCGCCCGATTTGCGCGAACGTCCACTGTCAATACGGTAGAAACGTTCAAAAATCTTCGACAGATGCTCATCGGCAACTCCCGTTCCGTTGTCGTAATAATCAAACCAATAGAACTCGTCCGACTCGTCTTTCAATGTAATGAAAATGTCACGTCCACCGGAATATTGTATTGAATTGTTTACAAGATTTCTGAAAATTGCATCAATCAGCTGTTTATTACCCTTAATCACCACATTGTCAGGAACAGCAACGTTGATACGCATCTTTTCCTCTACGCTATAGCTGTCAACTTCTTCACATATTTCCTTAATGACATTAGCCACATTCACCTCTGCCACTTCAAGCGTGCTCTTGGCATCCGTAATGCGCGTAATCAATGCAACATCCTGCAACAGATCGTTCAAGCGCATGGTGTTGTTATAGCCAGATTCCAGCAAACGGTGTGTCGTTTCTGCGTCCAGATTATTATTGAGAAGCGTTTCAAAACAGCCTCTGATAGCCTGAACCGGAGTTTTCAGTTCATGGTTGATATTGCTGGTGAGCTGATGTTTGATACGGATTTTTTCCTTTTCTTCGAAGAGGGTTTCCTGCAAACTCTTGTCGCGTTCAATGGCCGTTTGCTTCAAGTCCTTATACATATTGATAATGACGGAAGAAACTTCACCCAACTCGTCGTCAGAGAAACTTGACGTATCATAGTCCAGAATGTTACCATCTTTTGCAGCATTGGCAAAATCGCGTAGATTGGTAACTGCCAGACTGTTCCGACGAATAGCAAAGAACAGAATGATATTGATAATCAAAGTTACGCACAACACAACCCATACGAAACCAAGGTCGCCCTGCAGCACTTCCGTCAATGTCACACCATAGGGAACTGCCGTACGAACCACAATCTTGTCACCGGCTGTGGCAGAATAGAAATACTCCTGATTGTCGGCTTCCGACTGACGGCGGATAGTGTAGCCATGGCCTTTTTCCATTGCCTGGACAATCTCATGACGCGTACCGTGATTGGAAAGTTTATCTTCCTGATCGGAAGACGTGTCGAACAATACCACACCTTTGTGGTCAAGAATTGTAATACGGACAGAGTCGGCGGCAAGCGAATGAGTCAATGCCGAGTCCAACTTCAGCCCGTTTTCAGCATACGCTTCCAGGAGCATCGTGTTATACACCTGAAGACGTGTGTCGAGTTTCTCTACCTGATACTCGCGCTCACGTGAATATTGGATTGTGACAAACACAAAGAACAAAATCCACAAAAACACGTTCACGATAAAGAACATCCGAGTCTGATAGCTAAATGTCTTCTTTAAAGCCATAACCGTATCCTTGTTTAGTTGTTATTTTTGATTCATATTCTCCTAATTTTTTTCTCAAACGATTTATGTTGACATCAATCGTGCGGTCGACAACATATATGTTCTTGTCCCAAATGCGATCCAGAATTTCTTCGCGGGAAAAGACTTTTCCACGGTTTGTCAGGAAAAGATAGAGCAAATCGTATTCTTTCTTCGTCAGGGAAACTTCCTCACCGTTGATTGTGCATGTGCGGGAATCGTGGCGCAGAATAAGGCCTTTATATTGCACAATGGATGCAGGAACAACATGCGAACGCTTCAGCAGGCTCTGTACACGGAGCACAAACTCACGCATGGAAAAAGGTTTTTTGATATAGTCGTCAGCACCACGGGTAAAACCGTCGACGAGCGAAGCCTCCTCCTCGATAGCCGTACATACGATAATCGGCTTGTCGGCAATTTCAGGAGTATTGCGGACACGGCTTACAAGCTCCAGGCCGCTCATATCGCCCATCATAATGTCAAACACAAGCAATGAATATTGCGAAAGGGGCATTTTCAGCGCGCTTTCGGCGGAATGAGCCATATCCACGGAATATCCGGCAAGCTCCAGATTGATTTTCATCAACTCGCAAATTGACAGTTCATCGTCAACTACAAGTATCTTTATTGTGAAATTATCCATATTGTTTAAAAATAAAACATTACCTCTGCCACTAATTTTGAATGGTCCGAAGGACCGATTTCAACTCCATCTTCATAGAAATAGTGCTCATAGTTCAATCGCAGTTCAGCTTTCACTTTCTGGTGATAAGCCAAAGTCGTGCCGACTGACACACGCTTGCGTGCACTGTCGTCGATAATCAGGTTGCCCGACTCGTCTGAAAATCCGTCGCTGTTGTCTGTCATGGCATCGAAACGCCCCATAAACATCAGCTTGTTCATATATTTCGACTTAATCGGCAAACAGTACATACCCATAATATTATAGGAGTAAACCGAAGATGTTGTTGTTTTCAAATAATCCTTGTAAACGAATTCTCCTTCAAAAAAGAAACGGTCGAATGTGTAGGAGATACAACCCTCATACATATTGATTCTGTAAAGGTCGGGCTTATTGGTCATGGCGGCTGCCACAATGTTCAAACCTTTATAATTATAATTCAGACGGCCCACATACAGGAAATGACGCAACCAGACTTCATCACTCAAACTGTAGTCCATACCATTATAGACACCGAATTCAGCTCCGAATGGAATCTTTTTCGACTGATAGGAACCTTTGACGCCAATATCAAAAACGTTACCCACCTGTTTGGCTATAAAAGAACGGTTGGCAAACAAACGTGAATGAGGAGAACGGGCCGCATCGACTGAAATAGGGACACGGAACTGTCCGGCTGTCACCTTGAACTCCTCTCCTATATGAAAACGTGTATATAAATCGTGTGTTCTTATTTTCCCTTTTTCGCTCAAGTTGATTTCGGCCTTATAGTCAAGGAAAGGAGCCAACCAACCTTTAACACCCACACGGGCATCACGAACCTGAAAACGGGAATTCTTTACATCGGTCTGATATTCGTACTTAGCCCGCAGCGTACCGCCGACTTGCGGAATGTAGGAAAACTCCTTTTCTTCCTGCGAGAACGCAGATGACACAAACCCGAATACAATCAAACTTGTCAGTAAAATTTTTCTCATAACGCATAATTTACTGAGCGCAAAGTTAATCATTGTATTTTTTCAGGATGTAACAATTTTGTAACATTGTTACAAAAATTATAGGATGCAAATTTTGTTCACAAAAACCAAAACAAGGCACCCACACCCTGCACTTAGAAAGAGAAGTGCATGGCTATGCGCAAACCACTCTTGTCAATGCCAGGATTGTCGCGGTAGGTCAGACGCCACACGTAGTCAATACGCAGGACGGTAAAAATATTGTCGATACCTGCCGACAGTTCCATATAAGGCATCTTGTCCATCGGCTGACAGATAGCATTCAGCGGAAAACGGAACAAGTCGTTGTTGTATTTCGGATTATTCCGGTTGCTCAAAGAGCCATAAAGACCTTTGAACGATACCACCTCACGAAGTTTCAAATATTTAATCAGAGGAATCCTGTTGAACAATGCCCCATTCGCCCAATAAGTAATGTCCCACGACAGATACTGGTCGTTGACAAACTCCATGGCATTCATCAATGCATACGATTCCGGCTGTATCGTATAGGCAAGGTTGGCATTCGGTAACAACAAATCGGGGAATGACACTTCACTCCACACCTTTCCCGCCTTCAAAATAATGTCGGTATATCCGAATGCGGAAAACCAGAAACGCTTCTGAACGCTGAATTCCGTCTTGTTGACAGTATTCCGGCTGCCCAAAAATCCCTTCGGACTGTAGGTTTGCGTCAACAGGAACACCGGAGCATCGAGATTGATTGGAATACGCGAGAACCGGGCATCGTAGAATTTCTCACCCGGAGCATAACGCAATGTGAGATTAATCGAAGCCTGGGTATAGTTCTTATACCAATTGCCGTATCCGTCAATAAACGGCAACCAGGGAGTAGCCTCTTCAATCTGATGCTTAAAATTCAACGCAAAAGAGAAACCGCTGAGAAACTCATTCTTGTACTCCAGTTCTGTCAGACGCCTATACACCACCTTGTCGTTCTTTTGGCGTTTCCATGCTACAAAGATGTTATCCATGTTCGTAAACATGTACTGCTGGCCAAGCTGGTCAATGTCATATTTATGGTGCAGACGCAGCGACTTTATCGGAAACTCCTTGGCGTGATATTTCTTGTCAACAAACGAATACTCCAATTCTCCGTCATACTTAAACACGTTGTCGCGCGTTCCATACGCTACATACCCCTTGGCAAACAAACGCTTGTGCAGATTGGCCGTAGTCATTCCACCAGCCCTCAAACGGACACCTTCTATGGTATTTCCACTGATTGTCGTGTTCATCGGCCCAAAGTCAAACTTGCTCACTTCCTGCGAGCCAGTAGGAATATAGCCGGAAACCAAAACCGAAATCACCTTTTCCGTCCAATAGAAAACGGGAACAGAACGCAACTGCGCCAACAGTTTTTCTATGGAGTTTTCATTTTTCTTAATCGGAACCATGCGGTGCTCCTGCCAGTATTCATCAGGCATGAACCGAGCATCCGTAAGTTCTATAACCTTACCTTCGGCATGGAATACGGAATCGGCTGCCGGAGCCTCAAACGAATAATTCCGATAGTTGGTATTTTTTCGTGCATACAGCCCCTGCGTTCCGGGCAAAATCGAGAACTCCACCGTCATGTCGTCCTTCATTTTCAACCGACTTCCATCGGGAGCTTTCTCAAAATCCTGCTCTATCAGAATATTGTCGACATAGTTCAAATTAATGGCCTTCGGCACATTCAGCTTCACCTTTTTAATAAACATGGTAGTATCATTCTCCGGCACATACAGACGGCCGAGAAATCCGAATGTGCGGTTGTTGAACGGCGAAAAGCTCAATTCGATGCAGCGCACGCCGTCGACGTCAATCGTATCCGTCAGATAATATTTATAGAAGTTCGTGCCGATTCTTGACAGTGGGCTGACAAAGCGGTTTTGAAGAATGGCAATGTTGTTTTCAAAAACATCCACTTCCCGAAAAACATCTTCCACAAATGTCTTCACACTTTCCTCATCAAAAATCTCGTCAACACCGGCGTGCTTGACTCCCGTAATGTATTCCTTTTCCGAATGAGGCGACTTGCGATAATAGTTGTTGGAAAACTTTTCGGTGACCGATACATTCAAAATCGGCTTGCCGGACACTTCCGAAGTATCCAGATAGTCAAACACAAACTTGAATTTCTTGAACAACCATTTGTCCTTCTGCTTTTCCGAAAAATCGTTCAAGGCAAAAGTTGTCTTTTCATATTTGTCATAGGAATAATAGTCATGGTTTTTCGGGTCGTACATCTGACGGCGGGCAATCAGCTTTTCCACAAATGCTACGGCCGGGTTGTTCTTTTTGGAGTACGACTCTTTTCCCGGCTTGACTACCACTTCCTGCAAGGCCACTCCGGTAGGCACCAGTTCAACGAGCAAATCGTTGTCACTGCCTTTGTTTACAAAAATTTCCTTGGGCGTGTACCCCATCGTTGAAACACGCACATTGATAAAATTCACCTTTGTGGTCAAATCAAACGAGCCGTTCTCGTCAGTTTGAACACCCAAATCGGAACCTTTGAGAAACACCGCCGTGTAAGGCAGCGGTTCACGTGTCATGGAATCCACCACAAGGCCTTTGATGCGAGTAGGAACCACAGGCTTTTGAGCCGACAAATCTGCCCAACCCAAACCTATGAAAAGAAGTCCTAAAACAATCAATCTTATCAATTTTCTCTCAATATTCATACATAGCCGCCTTTATACGCATGTTAATTATTCCGTTATGCAAAGTTAAAGACTTTCGTCCATATCTTTTTTTCCTTAATTTCGCAAAAAATATTCTATTTGATTTGCGAATTTTATTTTAAAGCTTATGTCCATTGAAATAGAACATAAATATCTCACAAGCAACGATTCTTATAAAGAAATGGCTGTCAGCAGCCAGCGAATCAGCCAAGGCTACCTGTCGCGCGACAAGGAGCGCACCGTCAGAATCCGCACGAAGGACGACAAAGGGTATATCACGGTAAAGACAAAAAATGTTGGCGATGCACGCAATGAATTCGAATACGAAATTCCCTTTGCCGACGCTGCCGCATTGTTGAAAGTATGCCTTCCGCCTGTTATCCAGAAGACACGCTATCTGGTGCCGTTCGGAGATTTCCTATGGGAAATCGATGAATTTGAAGGCGCACTCGAAGGCGTTACGCTGGCAGAAATCGAACTGCCGGACAACAACACCCGCTACCCTCTGCCCTCTTTTGTCGGAGAAAATGTAACAGGCAAGCCGGAATATTACAATTCAAACATACACCGGCTTGCCAAAGGTTATTCTAACGAAGGTCAAGACTGACCACATTTTCAACATGATGGGTATGGGGGAACATGTCAACCGGCTGTACCTCCCGTACCTTATATTTGACATCAAGCATAGCCAAATCGCGTGCCTGTGTCGCCGGATTACAGCTGACATAGACAATGCGCTTCGGTGCGGCATTCAATATCACGTTTACAACATCCTCGTGCATTCCGGCACGGGGAGGGTCGATAATCATCACATCAGGATGTCCGTGTTTCTCCACAAAACTGTCGGTAAGCACATCTTTCATGTCACCTGCATAGAAAAGCGTGTTTTCAATGCCGTTCACCTTGGAATTCAACTTGGCATCCTCGATAGCTTCCGGCACGTATTCGATACCGACCACCTGACGGGCCTGACGGGCCACGAAATTGGCAATCGTTCCCGTACCTGTATATAGGTCATAGACAAGCTCGTTTCCAGTCAGTTCCGCCATACGGCGTGCCACCTTATATAATTCATACGCCTGGAGCGAATTTGTCTGATAGAACGATTTCGGACCAATACGGAATGTCAACCCTTCCATTTCCTCATTAATATAGTCACGTCCGCGGTAAGTGATCACCTCTTGGTCGCCGATTGTGTCGTTCACTTTCAGATTGACTACATACAACAGTGACGTGATTTGCGGGAATTTTTCCGCGATAGCCGACATTACATCTTCAATCGCTTCCTTATTGTCCTCGCCAAACACTACAATGAGCATCACTTCACCCGTGCTGGCGATACGCACCATCAGCGTACGCATCAGTCCGCTCTGAGCTCTCAGGTCGTAGAAAATATAGCCTTTCCCCAAAGCATACTGACGGATAAACAGACGCAACTCGTTGGACAAATCTTCCTGCAACCAGCATTTCTTTATGTCAAGCACCTTGTCGAACGCTCCGGGAATGTGGAAGCCAAGAGCATTTCTGTCGGGAAACTCCTTGCCGCTGCGCATGTCTTCAAACGTAATCCAGCATTTATTGGAGAAAGTATATTCCAGTTTATTGCGGTAGCAGGTAGTCTGTCGCGAACCTAATATAGGATTCACCTCAGGCAATTCCACTTTTGCAATACGGGTCAACGCATCGCAGACTTGATTGCGCTTGTACTTCAACTGGTCTTCATAAGGGATATGCTGCCACTTGCATCCGCCGCACACACCGAAGTGTTCGCACATCGGTTCTACTCTTCGCGGCGAAGGTTCAACCATCCGCACAATGTGTCCTTCGGCATAGCTGCGTTTTTTCTTGTCAACTTTCACGTCAACAATGTCACCGGGCGCGCCAAAAGGCACAAAAAGTACCATATCGTTCACTCTGGCAATACTTTTGCCTTCTGCTGCCACATCTGCTATCTGTACGCCCTCCAATACGGGCAATTCTTTTCGTTTTCGTGCCAATTTACTTTCGTTTTGATATTAACTAAACCCTTGCAAAGTTACGTATTTATTATTTCACTTTCATAAAACAGAAAAAATAAATAACATTTCTTACATTTTTCTTATCATAAATTTTCCAATTCAGCCGAATTCATATATATTTGCATACCATTGAAAAAAAATTGAAATTGAATTATCTATAACTAACACTTAACCTCATTAAAGAATGAAGCGAATTTATACTTTCGGTAACGGCCAGGCAGAAGGACGTGCCGATATGAAAAACTTGCTCGGTGGTAAAGGTGCTAACCTTGCTGAAATGAACCTTATCGGGGTTCCAGTTCCTCCGGGTTTCACAATCACTACTGAAGTCTGCACAGAATACAATACTCTCGGCCGTGAAGCCGTTGTAAAACTTCTTGATGAAGACGTAAAAAAAGCTGTAGCACACATTGAAAAACTTACTGGCAACAAATTCGGCGACGCTACAAACCCGCTTTTGGTTTCTGTTCGTTCCGGTGCACGTGTTTCTATGCCGGGTATGATGGATACAGTCCTTAACCTTGGTATCAACGATACTGTTGTTGAAGCTTTGTCTGCAAAATCAGGCAACCCACGCTTCGCATGGGACAGCTACCGTCGTTTCGTACAAATGTACGGTGACGTAGTTCTTGGCATGAAGCCGAAATCAAAACAAGATATCGACCCGTTCGAAGAAATCCTCGAAGCCGTTAAGGAAGAAAAAGGCGTTAAAAACGACACCGAACTTACAGTTGACGACTTGAAAGGCCTTGTTGTTAAATTTAAGGCTGCCGTTAAGAAAACAACTGGCAAAGACTTCCCGGAATCAGCTTGGGAACAACTTTGGGGTGCAATCTACGCTGTATTCGACAGCTGGATGAATGAACGTGCCATCCTTTACCGCCGCATGAACCAAATCCCGGAAGAATGGGGAACAGCTGTAAACGTACAAGCAATGGTTTACGGTAACATGGGCGAATCTTCAGCTACAGGTGTTGCCTTCACACGCGACGCTGCTACTGGTGAAGACATCTTCAACGGTGAATACCTCATCAACGCACAAGGTGAAGACGTAGTTGCTGGTGTTCGTACTCCGCAACAAATCACAATCGAAGGTTCTCGCCGCTGGGCTGCCCTCCAAGGAATTTCAGAAGAAGAACGTGCTTCTAAATATCCTTCTTTGGAAGAATCAATGCCGGAATGCGCTAAGGAACTTATCGAAACTCAACAGAAACTCGAAGACTACTTCAAAGATATGCAGGACCTTGAGTTCACTATCCAAGATGGTAAACTCTGGTTGCTCCAAACACGTAACGGTAAGCGTACAGGTGCCGCTATGGTAAAGATTGCCATGGATATGCTCCGCGCCGGTGAAATCGACGAAAAGACAGCGTTGAAGAGAATGGAGCCGCAAAAGCTCGACGAACTCCTCCACCCGATTTTCGACAAGGACGATTTGAAACGCGCCGTAACTGTTGCTAAAGGTCTGCCGGCTTCTCCGGGTGCTGCAACAGGTCAAATCGTATTCTTCGCTGACGATGCTGAAGCATGGGCAGAAATGAAGAAGAAAGTTATCATGGTTCGTATCGAGACTTCTCCGGAAGACCTTCGCGGTATGACAGTTGCTCAAGGTATCCTCACTGCACGTGGCGGTATGACATCTCACGCAGCCGTTGTTGCCCGCGGTATGGGTAAATGCTGTGTATCAGGTGCCGGCGAAATCAAGATCGACTACAGGGAAAAGACTGTTGAAATGGGCGGTAAGGTTTACCACGAAGGCGACTGGATTTCTTTGAACGGTTCTACAGGTGACGTTTACGACGGACAGGTTCCGACAGTTGACGCTGAACTTTCAGGCGACTTCGCTGCTATCATGAACCTTGCCGACAAATTCACAAAAGTTGATGTACGCACTAACGCCGACTCACCACGCGACGCATTGGTAGCTCGCAAATTCGGTGCTAAAGGTATCGGTCTTTGCCGTACAGAACACATGTTCTTCGAAGGCGAACGTATCAAGGCTATGCGCGAAATGATTCTTTCAAGCACAACAGAAGGTCGTCGCATCGCTCTTGACAAACTTCTCCCAATGCAACGTGAAGACTTCAAGGGTATCTTCGAAGCAATGGACGGACTTGGCGTGACTATCCGTCTGCTCGATCCTCCTTTGCACGAATTCGTACCTCATCAGTTGGCTACTCAAAAGGAATTGGCTCAAGAAATGGGCATTTCCATTGAAAAGGTAAAGAGCATCTGCGACTCTTTGGAAGAATTCAACCCGATGTTGGGTCACCGTGGTTGCCGTTTGGGCAATACTTATCCGGAAATCACAGAAATGCAAGCTCGTGCTATCATCGAAGCTGCTATCGAATGTAAGCAAAACGGCATCGACGTTCACCCGGAAATCATGGTTCCTCTCGTAGGCGTTGTAAAAGAATTGGAAATGCAGAGCGAAATCATCAACCGCACAGCTCAAAAAGTATTCGAAGAAAAAGGTACTTCTGTAGCTTACAAGATCGGTACAATGATTGAAGTTCCGCGCGCAGCATTGGTTGCTGACCAAATCGCTAAATACGCCGACTTCTTCTCATTCGGTACTAACGACTTGACTCAGATGACATTCGGTTACTCTCGCGACGATGCTCCTAAATTCTTGAAACCGTACAAGGATATGGGTATCATCAAGACTGATCCGTTCGAAGTTCTCGACCAGGAAGGTGTTGGACAACTCGTTGAAATGGGTACTCGCAAAGGCCGTTCAACTAAGGCTGACCTCAAGGTTGGTATCTGTGGCGAACACGGTGGCGAACCATCTTCAGTGAAGTTCTGCGCTAAGCTCGGCATGAACTACGTATCTTGCTCACCGTTCCGTGTGCCTATCGCACGCGTAGCAGCGGCGCAAGCAGCAATCGAAGAATAATCGATAAAAACTCTATAAACGGCGAGAGGCTACCTGCGGGCAGCCTCTCGTTTTTTTATGTGATGACGGATATTTAAATGAACAGGTTTACGTTTGCCTGGTCGGCGCGTTCCATGTAGGTGGCGACACCGCCGATGGTGACGTTGTCGAGCAGTTCTTCACGGGCAACGCCCATTACATCCATCGACATCTGACAGGCAATAAATTCTACGCCGTTGTCAATGGCCTGCTGACGCAGGGCTTCCAGTGAGTCGATGTTTTTCTTCTTCATGATATGGCGCATCATCTTGTCACCCATTCCCATCATGCTCATCTTCGACAAGTGCAGTTTCTTTGACGACGACGGCAGCATCATGCCGAACATTTTCCCAAAAATATCCTTCGCTACGCTCGGCTTACGCTCTTTCTTTATCACATTCAAGCCCCAGAAAGTAAAGAAAATCGACACTTTCTGGCCGGTTGCCGCAGCTCCGTTGGCGAGTACGAATGTAGCCAAAGCCTTGTCAAGGTCATCGCTGAACATTATCAGAGTCTTTCCCTTGCCGTCGCACGAAGTTTTAACCTGACACGCTTTCGGACTACCCCTTTCAATCACCACCGTATAACGCCCCTTTTCTTCCACGTTTGAAATAAGAACGTTGCCCGTCGTGTTGCACCAAGCCTGAGCATCGCGCGCAAAGCCGGCATCGGTAGATGTGATTTCTATTCTTTCACCGTCGGCTATGGAATCAATAGCCTGTTTCACTTTCATAATCGGTCCGGGACAAGAAAGCCCGCAAGCGTCTATTTTTACTGTCTTGATTTCTGTCGTCATTGCCTGAGTGTCCAAATTTTTAGGTTCATTGTACGGGAGATTCGGTTTTCCTACCGGCGCATTTGCAGTAGCAAAAGTCTTGTATCCGCCTATTAAGTTGCGCACAGCCGTATATCCATGTCCGCGGAGAATTCTCTGCGCAAGATAACCGCGAAGCCCTACTGCACAGAACACGATGATTTCCTTATCCTTCGGCAGTTCCTGCATACGCTCGCGCAAATCGTCAAGCGGAATATTTACGGCACCCGGCAATGAACCGAATGAGAATTCTTCAGCCGTACGAACATCCAACAACATCACGCTGCTACGGTCCGTAGCCAACAAATCTCTCCAGGTAATGGCCGGCATAGCCCTGCTTATGATATTGCTTGCCACATATCCGGCAATGGCAATCGGGTCTTTCGCCGAAGAGAACGGCGGCGCGTAGGCATGTTCCAATCGTATCAGATCGTAAACGGTACCACCCTGCTTGATAAGCAATGCAATCTGGTCGATACGCTTGTCAACGCCGTCGTAGCCTACACTCTGCGCTCCGTACAACTTTCCGGTTTTAGGATGGAACACCAATTTCACCGTGAGCGGTAAGGCATCCGGATAATATCCTGCATGCGAACCTGAATGTGTAACAGACACGGCATACTCCATACCCAACTGTTTCAATCGTTTCGCAGCAAGTCCGGTAGATGCAACCGTCATGTCGAACACTTTGGCAATAGCCGTACCAATCGCCCCTTCATACGCATATTTGTTGCCTTCCACCATATTGTCGGCCACAATGCGCCCTTGTCGGTTAGCCGGATTCGCCAGATAGTTCAGCCACAGCTTGCCGGTGATAGGATGCGGAAATTCGATTGCGTCGCCTACGGCATAAATGTCGGCTTCCGAGGTTTGCAAATATTCGTCTACCCAAATTCCTCCGGTTTCACCGATGCGAAGTCCGGCAGCTTTTGCCAAAGTCGTTTCCGGACGGACACCAATAGACAGAATCACCATATCGGCCACAATCGTTTCCCCTGATTTCAGAATGACGCGGATTTCATTTCCTTTGCGCTCGAAGGCCGCTACAGCCTGCTCAAGGTAGAGAGAAACGCCTTTCTGTGTCAAATGCTTATGCAAGTGGGCCGCAATTGAAAAATCCACCGGAGCCATCACCTGATTGCCCATCTCTACAACTGAGACATCCACACCGGCATGATGCAGGTTTTCCGCCATTTCCAGACCAATAAAACCGGCACCGACAACAACTGCACGTTTTACACTCTTTGTCGTCAGATAAGTCTTTATACGGTCAGTGTCGTTCACGTTCCGCAATGTAAAAATTCCCTCGGAATCAATTCCAGGCAGCGGCGGACGAACCGGTGACGCTCCGGGTGACAGCAAAAGTTTGTCGTATGTTTCCTTATACTGGCTTCCATCTTTGCGACGAATCGTCACCGTATGTTCCTTCGGCTGGATTTCCACCACTTCATTCTCCACACGCACGTCAATGTTAAAGCGCTTACCGAACGATTCCGGTGTCTGCACAAACAAACGTTCACGATCGGAAATTACACCACCGATATAGTATGGCAAACCACAGTTTGCATACGAAATATACTTGCCACGCTCCAGCATGACAATTTCTGCTCCCTCATCCGCACGTCGGATTCTCGCTGCGGCTGTTGCCCCACCGGCAACTCCTCCAATAATTATATGTTTCATTGTTCGTTGATATTTTCTTTTGTAAAATTATTCCATTGGAATATTTCATCACAAAGGTAAAGACAAAAGTCCAAACCAACAAATTTCCAGTGGAAAATTTTCACAACAGAATACATAATAGAGCAGAATAAACCGACTTAAAAATCCACTCCACTAACCCAACGGAATAAAAAAGTGCTTTATCGCACTACAACTGTACGGTAAAGCACTCTATAGGATTAAGCCCAAAACACATTGACCGTTTGGGGTTTAAATGCCATGTTAAAATCCAAACCAATTCCACAAGTCCTCCTCCGTGGAATCATTATCATCGCCCAAAATATTACGGATTTTGGCAAGTTTAATTGCCGCCAATATTTTAGACCCGTCAATCATGAATTTCATCCGAAGGTTTTTTTCAACGAAAACAATGTCATTTTCACGAACTTCTATAAAAGGAGCGGTTTCACCTTCCTGTGTAAATACACGGGTATATTCTCCTTTTTCTTGTGTATACTGGTCTATTGTATGCGACTTGCTATCTTTTGAAAATGTAAAGTGTTTTATAGGACTATTATTGCCAACAAACAGGATTTCCATTCGGTCGCGAGTAACATTCGCCACAATTTTATGACTTCTATCGATTGGCGCTACATAGGTGCTGTCAGAACCCGTCAAGTATATATCTTCAGAAAAAAGACCGCCATCCTCATCCAGTTCAGTAATTTGTACAACCGGCCATATCCCCTGATTATTTAACCAATTATAGAAAGACTCAGAAATGGGCAAAATAGAATAGCCCTTGTTTATCAGTTCATCGAAACGACCGACAGGAGTATTGTTTGCGTCCCTATAGTCATAGCACAGCAAGGTCATCGGTCCACATGCGAGATACTCGGGTTCTTGAGTAACTATAGTATCCTTTTTATACACTCCGTCAACAAAAATCTTGCACTTGTTTTTTATCGTATTAATTTTAAGAGAATCCAACGTCACTGTCCACTTTTGCCTGTAAAAAACTTTCTGTGCAGGCTTTTTCCCCTTGATAGTATAACTGACATTTCGCCGAAACGAAATTCTTACACTGTCAACCTGCCCCTCAGGCGTATTCGGATCCACTTTTACATACTCTAATGTCCCATCATGTTTTTCCGCTCCAGAGTTCCAGAAAACGGCATCTTTAACTTGCCGGGTTTCAACAATCTTCTCATAGCCATAACCCAACTGCGTTGAAAACAATGCCATAAACAGGAACATAGCGATACCCATATATTCTTTCATAGCCTGTATATTTTTAGGTTTCATTGTAAACAGGAATTTAAAATTACTCTTCATATATCATTTAGCTGCGACTGTAAGGCAAAATTACAAAATTTTCCAAATTTCCTTTCAAAAATTTGGAAATCAAAAAATTCTGCGCCATATTTGCATTAACAATTTTGTTAAACCATATTACTAAAAACATTGACAATATGGAAAAAGAAAACACGGAACAGCTCATCCTGAAAGCCGCAGAGAAAGAATTTCTGGAAAAAGGCTTTGCCGGAGCCAAAACGGTTTCGATTGCAAAAGCCGCAGGCGTAAACCATGCGCTGCTTCATTATTATTTCCGAACCAAAGAAAACCTTTTCAACCGCGTTTTCAACGAGAAATTTGAAGAAATCGCCAAATCCCTGCCACCCCTGCTGGTCAACAAGGAAACACCGCTGACGGAAAGAATCGAGAAATTCATTACAAACCATTTCGAATATCTTCGACAGAATCCCCGCCTGCCCCATTTCATCATCAATGAAATATGCACGAACCCTGAACGAAGAATGCACATTCAGGAAATCATCGGAAAAGTATTTTCGTTTTATCTGTCCCAATTGCAGATAGAACTCGACGAAATGGCAGAACGAGGCCAAATCAGCCGCATTTCGGCCGTACATCTGCTGCTCGACATCGTGTCGCTGAACGTGTTTACGTTCACGATGCTTCCGATACTCGAACCGCTTGTGACCGACTCTTCAGAAACACAGGAAAGTTTTTTTGAAGAAAGAAAACAAGATATTCTCAACCTGATACTAAACCGACTGAAACCCCAACTGCAATGAAAACAAAAGTAGCTGTCTTATTCACGGCCATTGGCTGCGCGCTGCAGTGTCAGGCCATCACGTTGGACGAATGTCAGCAGATGGCACAGGAAAACTATCCCCTCATCCAACAGTACGGACTGAACGAACAGGCGCATAAACTGACCCTTGACAACATCGGCAAATCGTGGCTTCCGCAACTCTATCTGTCGGCACAGGCCACCTACCAGTCCGACGCTCCAACTTTCCCGGAATCGCTCGACAAACTTCTGGGAAGTTTTACAACCGTCGAAGGCATGCCGAAGGACCAGTACCGCATCTCGCTCGAACTCCAGCAAAACATCTGGGATGGAGGCAACAGCCGAAACGAACGGCGGGTGGCCGATGCCAAACGTGTGGAACAGGAAACCAGTTTGGATGTGGAAATGTACAAACTCCGCGAAACGGTCAACAACGTCTTTTTCGGTCTGCTTCTGCTCAACGAAAATATCCGCCAGAACGAAGCGCAGCTTGAACTGCTCGGACGAAACCGCCTCCGCATGGAAGCCATGCTGAAAAACGGCACGGTAACGGAAGCATCCGTCTACACGATAAAGGCGCAGGAACTCACCGTTGCCCAGCTCAACAACAAGCTGAAATCCATGCAGAAAGAATACAGCCGCGCCCTTTCGCTGCTGACGGGTGCCAACGACGAACGGCTGTATGACAAAATAGAAAAGCCCGTTCTTCGGGAAGCGGCCAGCGGAGAGAACCAGCGACCGGAACTGAAACTCTACGATGCGCAAATCAATACGCTGACAGCGCAACGCAAGTCACTCGATACGGCCATCATGCCGCATTTCAACCTCTTCGCCAACGGTTTTTACGGCAATCCCGGACTCAATTATATTGAAGACATGTTCCACCCCAACTGGAGCTGGAACTACATGGTGGGAATCCGCATGCAGTGGAACATCAGCAGCTTCTACACACGGAAAAGCACACGCAGAAAAATCGAGACACAAATGGCGGCTCTGGAAAATGCCAAGGACGTGTTCCTGTTCAATTCCAACATTGCCACACAACGGAAAAACGACAAAATAGATGAAATCCGGAAACAGATTAAAGACGATGACGCCATCATCGACCTCCGCTCAAAAATCAGAATCGCAGCCGAATCGGAACTGGAAAACGGAATCATCGACGAAACGTCGCTTATTCAAAAAATCACCGACGAACATCTGGCAAAAATCAACAAAGCCACCCATGAAGTGGAACTCCTGAAAGCTATCGAAGAATACAATTACATCACCAACCAACACTAACCATTATGAAAAAACTATCATACATCCTACTGTCAGCCATCATCCTTACCGGCTGCTCGGAAGAAAAACAATTTGACGCTACCGGAACATTCGAATCGGCAAACGAAATCATCGTGTCGGGCGAAGCCAACGGTAAAATTATGGCACTAAATCTGCAAGAAGGCGACAAGGTAAGTTCGGGACAAATCCTCGGATACATCGACACTACCCAACTGCACCTGACGAAACTGCAACTTCAGAAAAATTCCACCTCGCTGCAAATCAACAAACCCGACATCGAGAAACAGATTGCGGCACTGCAGGAACAAATCAAGAAGCAGGAATTCGAACAACAACGCCTCCTCAACCTTAAAAAAGACGGAGCCGCCTCACAAAAGCAAATCGACGACATTGCTTCGGCCATCGCCATACTGAAATCACAACTCAACGCCCAACTCTCCACGCTGAAGAAAACTACCGGAAGCGTAGACGAGCAAAGCCGCTCGATTGACATTCAAATTGCACAAATCGACGACAGGATACAGAAAAGTCTTATCACGGCACCGGTCAACGGAACCGTAACCGCAAAATTCATGAATGCTGGGGAATTTGCTGCGGCAGGAAAACCCATCTATAAAGTGGCTGACCTCGACAACATGTATCTGCGCGCCTACTTCACTTCGGCACAAATTGCCGACATGAAAATCGGACAGAAAGTGAAAGTGACAGCCGACTTCGGCGATGAAAAAGAATATGCCTACGACGGAACCGTCATTTGGATTGCTTCCGACCACGAATTCACCCCTAAAAACATCCAGACAAAAGAATCGCGTGCCGACCTGGTGTATGCAGTCAAAATAGCAGTGAAAAACGACGGCCGAATCAAAATCGGCACGTATGGAGAAGTATCCCTATAAACAACCGCGGCTATGAAAACCATCATCACCAGCGGACTCACCAAAAATTTCCACCGGAACAAGGTGCTGAAAGGCGTAAGTTTTGAAGTGGACGAAGGTACCATATTCGGCATCATCGGTCCCGACGGAGCCGGAAAGTCCACACTCATACGCACGCTGGCCACCCTCATCAATCCCGACGGAGGCAAAGCCACGCTGCTGGGGCTCGACCTGCAAAAGGACTACCGCCGCTTGCGCAAGCGCATCGGATATATGCCGGAAAACTTTTCCCTCTATCAGGATTTGAGCGTTGAAGAGAATCTGGAGTTCTACGCCTCACTCTTCAACACGACCATCGAGGACAGCTACGCGCTCATCGAACCTGTTTTCCGACAACTCGCACCGTTCAAAAAACGCCGGGCAGGAAAACTGTCAGGAGGAATGAAACAGAAACTCGCCCTTTCGTGTGCGCTCATCCATCAGCCGGAGCTGCTGATTCTCGACGAACCGACACGAGGAGTCGACCCGCTGTCGCGCATGGAGTTCTGGAATATTCTCGCCGACATCAAACGCAACGGGACGAGCATCGTGCTCACCACATCCTACATGGACGAAGCGTCGCTATGCGACAATATCGGCCTGTTCTACGACGGAGCGTTCCTTCAGACAGGCACTCCCCAGTCCATCATCAGCAATTTCGGGAAACCCGTCTACGAAATCCACTGCGCCAAGAAATACGCCACGCTGCTTGCCACACGAAATTGGGCGGGTACGGAATCGTGCTATTCTTTCGGCAACACCCTTCACATGCTATTCAAGGATCGGACGCCCGACATTGCCGGACTGAAAAGACATATCGAGAACGCTACCGGCGAACAAACGGAAATCATTCCTGCTGAAGCCACCGTAGAGGACTGCTTCATGAACCTGATAAACAGCTAACGGACATGGACAATATCATTGATGTCAAAAACCTGACCAAACGATTTGGCAACTTCACGGCTGTCAACAACATAACTTTCCAAGTCAAACGCGGAGAGATATTCGGATTTTTAGGAGCCAACGGTGCAGGAAAAAGCACGGCAATACGGATGCTCTGCGGCCTGAGCCTTCCCACGTCGGGAAGCGGCACAGTCGTAGGCTACGACATACTGACACAATCCGAACTGCTGAAACGCAACATCGGCTACATGAGCCAGCGCTTTTCGCTCTACAACGACTTGACGGTGAACGAAAACATCCGCCTGTTTGCCGGAATCTACGGCATGCGCAGGCCGGAAATTGCAGAAAAGTCAAAAGTACTGCTGACGTCGCTGGGCATTGAAACCAAAGCCAACACCCTCGTCGGCGCGCTTCCGCTTGGCGAGAAACAGAAACTGGCGTTTTCCGTCGCGTCGTTCCACAACCCGCAGCTCGTCTTTCTCGATGAGCCGACCGGAGGCGTCGACCCGTCAACGCGAAGAAGGTTCTGGGAAATGATTTACGAGGCTGCCTCACGCGGAGTGACAGTGTTCGTCACCACCCACTACATGGACGAAGCGGAATATTGCGACCGCATCTCCATGATGGTAGACGGCGAAATCCGCGCACTCGACACGCCCGACAATCTGAAAAATGCCTACAATGTCAACACCGTCGACGAAGTGTTCCGCACTTTGGCCCTGACCGCAAAAAGAAACTGACCGCTATGAACCGATTTTTTGTATTCGTAAAGAAAGAGACGCTGCAAATTCTGCGCGACAGCCGCACGATGCTCATCATTATCATGATGCCCGTCATGCAAATCGTGCTGTTCGGCTTTGCCATCTCTATGGAGGTGAACAATGTCGACGTGGCGATATACACTCCCAACCATACGCAGACAACCGAACAGATAGCCACCGACCTGCAGCACAATTCCTACATCACCTTCAAAGGATATCTCGACAGCACGGACGAAATTGACCGTCTGATGAAGAAAGGAGAAATCGACGTAGCCGTCGTTGTCAGCGACGACATCGACCGGATTTTGGCCGGTAACGAACACGGGAAAACAGGCATCGGCATTGCCACCGATGCTTCGAACACGGTCATATCCAACATGGCGGCCAACTATGTGAAATCCATTATCAGCAACCGGCTCAACCTCAGCCAGTCGTTGCCGGTCGACATACAGACAAAAATGCTTTATAATCCGCAGTTGTTCAGTTCCTACACATTCGTTCCCGGCATACTTGGCCTTATCATTCTGATTATCTGCGCCATGATTACCTCCATTTCCATCGTACGCGAAAAGGAGACCGGAACCATCGAACTGCTACTGGTGTCGCCCGTCCGACCGCTGATTGTGATTGGCGCGAAAATGATTCCCTATTTCCTGCTGTCGTGTCTGAACCTTGTCACCATTCTGGTACTTGCCAAATATTTGCTGAACGTACCGATGGAAGGCAGTTTGACAGCCATTTGCGGCATATCGCTGCTGTATATTCTGCTGTCTCTCGCATTGGGAGTATGCGTATCTACACTGGCCACCAATCAGGTCACCGCCATCATTGTCTGTGCCGTTGTAATGATTATTCCGGTCATCATGCTGTCAGGACTGATTTTCCCTATCGAAAACATTCCGGTAGCGTTGCAGTATCTTTCCACCATCGTGCCTGCCCGCTGGTATATTGATGCCATGCGCAAACTGATGATTGAAGGGCTGCCCTTCGGTGCCGTCCTCCAACAGACCGGCATACTTGTAGCCATGACCGTCATACTGATAATTGTAGCATTGAAGAAGTTTAACGACAAAATAGGATAAACAGCAATGAGAACACTCGGTTTTCTTTTGGAAAAAGAATTCAAGCAATTCTTACGCGACCCGTTTCTTCCGCGCATGATTGTGATATTTCCTGTCATTATCATGCTCATCATACCTTTAGTGGCCAACTTCGACTTCAAGAATATAAACATCGGCATCATTGACAACGACAACAGTTCATTTTCACGGCTGTTCATCGACAAAATCAATCATTCCACCTATTTCCGACTGAAAGCCATGCCCAAATCGTTCAACAATGCCATGGAAGCCATGGATCAAAACGATGTGGACATCATTCTGGAAATACCCCGTGATTTTGAAAAAGAACTGGGGAGCGGATTGCGGCCCGAACTCTCGATTACCGCCAATGCCGTCGACGCTTCGAAAGGCAGTGCCGGAAGCGGCTACCTCACACAGATTCTGCTGTCAACCATTCAGGACAAACTGGGAGAAAAAGGAGCCGCAGTCAACACCACCGAACTTATCACGGTAAGAAACCTCTACAACGAGACGGAAAACTACCGTCATTTCATGATTCCGGCATTGATGGTGATGCTCATCATTATCGTATGCTCTGCCCTGCCGACACTTAATATTGTCAAAGAAAAGGAACAGGGAACGATTGAACAGATAAATGTCACCCCCGTCAACAAGCTTACCTTTACTTTCGGCAAGCTGATTCCCTATTGGATTATGGGACAGTTCATCCTGACAATAGCCCTGCTCATTGCCAAATACATTTATGGCCTGTCGCCCGTAGGACCGGTGTGGATAATCTATTTGAATTCACTGATATTCACGTTTGTCATTTCCAGTTTCGGACAAATCATCTCCAACATATCCAGTTCGATGCAGCAGGCCATGTTCGTAATGTTCTTCTTCATCATGGTGTTCATTCTTATGAGCGGCCTGCTCACCCCTATTGAGTCCATGCCGGAATGGGCACAAATGATTGCCGTATTCATTCCGCCCAAATACTTCATCGAAGTCATGAGAGCCGTATATCTGAAAGGCAGCGGCTTTCTCGACGTCTACCCTTCGTTCATCTATCTGGGATGCTTCACGATAGTCTTTACATTCTTTGCCGTTCTCAGCTATAAAAAACGCATATAAACACAACACTAAAGCCTGCGGAAACAAAAAATATTTCCGCAGGCTTTTTCTTTTTATATAATTTCTTATCTTTGTAAAAATAGGGCTTTAATCAAAAAAACACAGACTAAAAATGCTATGAAACAACTCCTGCTTTTTGCCATTTCCATACTGCTGCTTCCATTCGTTCTTGCAGCTTCGGGTAATGAATACCAAAACGCCGAAAAGGCTCTGACAAAAAAGCTGACCGGCAACCCGACAGAAGCCATTGACTCGGCCACAAGCTTAGTCATATTCAACGATGCGCTTTCTGCAGATGAAAAAGCACAACTGATGCAGAACAAGATTCTGCCCTATGCCAAAAAGAACCGGAAAAAACTGGACGCTGCCGACATCGCCTGGCTCTACCGCAACATTGCCATCTGCATGGGACAGCAGGAAAAGCTGGACGAAAAAATGATCATGCTTGATTCCGCACTGTACTATATCGAGCAAAGCACGGACACTGTTGTCAAAGCCTATCTCTATAAGGTAGCAGGCGACACGGAAATTGCAATCGGCAGTATCGAAAAGGGACACAAATATTTTTACACAGCCATACGCCTTTTCGAATCGCTCGACGGCTACGAAACGGAAATCTCTTCCTGCCTCTACCAACTGGCTGTCGGGTATCTGCAAATACTCGACACCGACGGCCTCGACCGTATTCTGACACAAATGAACAAACTGTGCCAAAAAACGCCGACACCTGCCTGCAAATATGACTATCTCTCGGTAGCCTCGGCCAAATACGCCACACTGCACGAGAAAAACCCCGACAACAAATCCTATCTCGACTCGGCAATCGTGTATTCCCGCCGAACAATCAGCATTATCGAACAATATCCGGACCAACTGCCGCCCAAAGCCATGCCATCGTGGAACTACTATAATATTGCCGTACTGTTCGACGACTGCACGCCGCCGATGTACGACAGCGTACGACATTATCTTCACAAAGCCATGGAAGCCCGTCCGGCTGCCGGACATTTCCGGAAAGAGGTGGAAATCAGCGTGTACGACCTGGAAGCCAACGTCTATTTCAAGCAAAAGAAATATGACCTGGCCGAAAAGCGCATTTTTGATGTAATGAAACTGCTCGACGAAACAGAATCCTACAATTCTCTCATCACCGAGCGAGGGGAAGCCTACAGCCTGCTGGTGGACATCTACGAAAAGACCGGACGCTATCAGGAAGCGTTGAAATACCAGAAACTGCTGAACGAAAACCACCGCAAACGCTTCGACATGGAAAAGGCCGACGCCTTGAAAAAAATGGAAGTGGCATTCGATGTCGAGAAAAAGGAAAACGAAATACTTAACCTGGAAAAACTGAACGAAGCCTCACGCATCCGCACATGGCTGCTCAGCATCTGCATCGGCATCCTTGTAATCGCTATCGCACTGCTCTACATCATTTCCCGACAGAAAAAGAAAAATCTGGAACAGAAATGGTATGAAACGGCCCTCCTCGCAGAGTTACGTTCAAAAGAACTGCAGAGCACACTCGAACGTCAGGAAGCCTCACAGTCAAAACCGGATACAGCCTCTGCCGACGGAATCTTCGCATCGGGAATCGTGAAAATCAGCGATATCCTCACCCACTCCGTATTGACCGACGAACAAAAGAACGACTACCTGACAAAACTCAAGTCGCTCAACGCCGACGAACTGGAACGGAACTTTGCCCAAGTAAGTGCAAAGATGACGGTTATGGACGTAAAATACACGCTCTGCTTCTATATCAACATGGATGCACGCGACATTGCAAGCATATTCAACGTTGAGCCGGCCAGTGTCTACACCGTGCGCTATCGATTGAGAAAAAAATTCCGCGACAGCGCCGCTTTCCGGTTCCTGACATAGTTTTTTATCCAGTGATATCTTGAAAAGTTTGTTTATCTATATTTGTCTATATCCTATGTTAGCCTTAAACTTTATTTTTGCTATGAATAAAAAATTAACGAATGACCTCAAACCGAAGACATATTTCGAATCAAATTGTAAAAGCCATTGTCAACAAACTTGAAGACGTTATTTCCGGCTCGCAAATTGAGCCTGAAAATAAAAATTTCTACCAGGAAAAACTGACAAGACTCTGTGAGAATGACAACCTCCAAGAAATTCTGACACTGGCAGAAGACCGAATTACACCAACGGATATGAAATATCTATTATGCTTCTATATGAATATGGACGTGCAGCACATCAGCCAGCTGTTCAACATCGAAATTTCCAGTGTCTACACCGTACGCTACCGCCTTCGCAAAAAACTGAAAGACGAAAACGGTTCTGACCTCATATTGTTCTGACGCTCCACTTCCCGGGGGAAATCCGTAATCCGTATCAAAACATCATTTATAGAAAAACGCCGAAAGCGTATAACAAAAAAGCGAGACTGCCATGCAATCTCGCTTGTCTTTTGGGTGAAGAAAGGGGCTCGAACCCTCGACCCTCGGAACCACAATCCGATGCTCTAACCAACTGAGCTACCCTCACCATCTTTGTTTTACGTGTGCAAAGATATAGCGTTTTTTTGAACCGTGCAAATATTTTGGAATAAAAATTTCAAGAAAATTCGCAAAACGCTAATAACCAGCAAAATATTTTTCACAATTTGTCATCAGCCGGAACCAACGGACAATCACTTTTCAACGGAACTTTCCAGTCCTCAGGCACATTTACATTATATTTATCGAAAATCCGATAGGCATTTTCTGTAAATTTACGGAAATAAGGCTTCATATCGTCCCGCAACAACTCCGTTTTATCGGCTGGAATAAGTTCAAAATTGCCGTTACCGGTCGGTTGCTGCACAAAAACGAACTTATATTCCGCTCCTTTCAAGTAAGGCCGTCCTTCACCGTCGCGACCGACAGCCACTTTTACCATTGCGCCTCCACGGGTATCGGTCGTACGCATGGCAGATATGAAATTACCCAGCGAATAAACCACCAGCACATCCTTTCCCGTTTTCGCGTTACGGCGAATTTCCATCGGCTGAATAACGTGCGGATGACCGCCGATAACCATGTCTACCCCTTCACCCACGAGAAAATCGGCCAACTGTTCCTGTTCGCGGTTCTGGATAAGTTTGTATTCCACTCCCCAATGAATGCACACCACCACCATTTCTGCACCCTGCTTGCGGGCAGCAGCAATGTCGGCACGCATTTGCGGCTTGTCAATATAGTTGACAACCGCACCGTTAGGCTGTATTCCGTTTGTTCCGTAAGTATAATTAAGGAAGGCAAAACGAATGCCTTTAATCGTAGTCAGGAACACTTGACGCTGTTTCCGGTCGTCTGCATTGCGGAAAGTTCCCGTATGCGGTATTCCCATTTCATCAAGACGGTCGAGCGTGCGTCGCAAACCTTTGTCCCTGCGGTCAAGGCAATGGTTGTTGGCTTGAAGAAACAAGTCGAAACCCGCACCACGCAAAGCCTCGGCAAATTCGTCGGGGGCACTAAAACAAGGATAGCCCGCATAGGGCTTTCCCCCCAGCGGGCATTCCAAGTTGACCACGGCATAATCCGCACTGCCGACATAATCGGCCACATGACGGAAACACGCCTTATAATCATGACCACCGCCACTGACGGCGGCCGCCTTTATCTGTCGCTCATGCTGCATGGCATCGCCGGCAAAAACCAGCGACACATCGTCCGCTCCTGTCAGGAACTGCAACAGCGAAATCAGATAGACAAGCAGTGTCATCCGTTAGTAGATTTTGTGTTGGGCTGCAAGCAAAGTATTCTTCATCAAAGAAACGATAGTCATCGGACCTACACCACCCGGAACCGGAGTAATGTAAGAACACTTCGGCGCTACCTTTTCAAAATCAACGTCACCTTTCAAGCGGAAACCGCTCTTTGTTTCAGTTGACGGAACACGTGTTGTTCCTACGTCGATAACCACCGCGCCTTCTTTCACCATATCTTCAGTAAGGAAGCCCGGTGAACCCAAAGCAGCAATAATAATGTCGGCATTCAGACAGAAATCCTTGATATTTTTCGTGCGGCTGTGGCAAACGGTCACTGTTGCATCGCCCGGCACTGCCTTCTGCATCATCAATGAAGCAACCGGCTTGCCCACGATGTTGCTACGACCGAGCACAACGCAGTTGGCACCCTTCGTGTTGATGTTATAGCGTGCCAAAAGTTCCATAATGCCCTGCGGAGTGGCAGAAAGGAAACAAGGCAGACCGATGGACATGCGTCCAACGTTAATCGGGTGGAAACCGTCGACATCCTTCTTGAAATCGATAGCTTCGATAATTTTCTGTTCGTCGATATGCTTCGGCAACGGAAGTTGCACGATAAATCCATCCACATCGTCGTCAGCGTTAAGCTTAGCAATAGCCTCGAGCAATTCAGCTTCAGTCACTGTATCCTCATAGCGGATAACCGTAGAATTAAAGCCGCACTGTTCGCAAGCCTTCACTTTGTGAGCCACATACGTTTCGCTACCTCCGTCGTGTCCGACAAGGATAGCAGCCAAATGCGGCTTTTTCTTACCTTCAGCAACCATCTGTGCCACTTCTGCAGCAATCTCCTGCTTGATGGTATCAGCAATCTTTTTTCCGTCAATTAACTCCATATATCAATTCTTACTTAAGTAGTTTCCGATATTCTACAAATATACAAATTTTCGCTCAAAAGCCAATACCGTTAAGGCTCGGAACAAAAAAACGGACGAAAACCGCATAGCTTTCGTCCGTTCGTATATATCATTTGCATCCCATTAGCGGCGACGCATATTTTTCATAATGTTTGACGGCTTCATCGTTGTGGCCATCTTCATCATCTTGCGCGTACCTTCGAATTGCTTCAACAGGCGGTTCACCTCCTGAATGGAAGTACCGCTACCCTTTGCAATACGCTGACGGCGGCTTCCGTTGATGATTTCCGGATTCTTGCGTTCTTCCGGTGTCATTGAATAGATAATCGCTTCAATGCCCTTGAATGCATTGTCGTCGATATCAATATCCTTGATAGCCTTACCTACGCCCGGAATCATTGATGCAAGTTCCTTCAGGTTACCCATCTTCTTGATTTGGGCAATCTGGGCAAGGAAGTCATTGAAGTCAAACTGGTTCTTTGCAATCTTCTTCTGCAAGCGGCGAGCCTCTTCTTCGTCGTACTGCTGTTGGGCACGTTCAACAAGTGAAACGATATCACCCATACCGAGAATACGGTCAGCCATACGTGCCGGGTGGAACAAGTCGACAGCTTCCATCTTCTCGCCCGTACCCACAAACTTGATAGGTTTCTTCACCACCGTACGGATTGACAAGGCAGCACCACCACGGGTATCACCGTCGAGCTTCGTCAGAACAACACCGTCGAAATCCAAACGCTCGTTGAATTCCTTTGCCGTGTTCACAGCATCCTGACCGGTCATTGAGTCGACAACGAACAATGTTTCCTGAGGATTGATAGCCTTCTTGATGGCTTCAATCTCGTTCATCATTTCCTCGTCGACAGCCAGACGTCCGGCAGTATCGACAATCACAAGGTCGTTGTTGTGAGCCTTGGCATATTGGATAGCATTCTTAGCAATTTCAACCGGGTTCTTTGAATCAGGTTCTGTATAGACAGGAACATTGATCTGTTCGCCCAATACCTTCAACTGGTCAATAGCCGCCGGACGATAAACGTCGCAGGCCACCAGCAAAGGGCGTTTTCCCTTTTCACTTTTGAATTTCTTAGCCAGTTTACCGGAGAACGTAGTCTTACCTGAACCCTGCAAACCCGACATCAAAATGACAGCCGGATTTCCCGAAAGATTCACTTCGGCAGTTTCTCCGCCCATGAGTGATGCGAGTTCGTCGTGAACAATCTTCACCATCAACTCGCTCGGCTTGATGGCATTAATCACATTCTGACCCAACGCCTTCTGCTTGACAGTGTCGGTGAACTGCTTTGCCACGTTATAGTTGACGTCGGCATCAAGCAATGCACGGCGAACATCCTTCAATGTTTCCGCTACGTTGATTTCAGTGATTTTGCCTTGTCCTTTAAGAAGCTTAAAGGATCTCTCGAGTCTCTCACTTAAATTTTCAAACATTGGAATTATCTTCTATATTTTTATCGTTCTTACTTTGTCAGTTTATTCGTACCCGGTTCCGGGAACACGACTTTCGGCTGGAAAGTCTTGGCTTCCTCGAAATCCATCGTAGCATAAGCCATGATTATCACGACATCGCCCGGATAAACCCTGCGTGCAGCCGCACCGTTCAGACAGATGTCGCCGGCACCGCGTTTGCCGGGAATCACATAAGTGTCAATACGTTCGCCATTGTTGTTGTCTACAATATAGACACGTTCATTGGCAATTATGCCTGCCGCATCCATCAAATCCTCGTCAATCGTAATGCTGCCGATATAGTTCAGGTCGGCATTCGTCACCGTCGCACGATGAATCTTGGATTTCAAAACTTCAATCTGCATCTTCCTTTTGAATCGTTTTGTAATTTATTTTTTGTACGCAATATTGTCTATCAGACGAACATCACCGCAATATACGGTAATGCAACCCACCACATAGTCGGCATCCGTCCAATCATTGATAGCCTGCAAAGTATAGCCGTCAACGATTTCATAGTATTCCACTTCCATGAACGGGAAGCGGTTTACATTGCTGACCACATATTGGATTGTTTCTGCAACAGTATGCGATTGTGCAAAGATACAACTTTCGGCCATAACTTTTGCAATGTTCGGCGCAATCTTTCTCTGTTCCGGTGTAAGACGTACGTTACGGCTGCTCAAAGCCAGACCATCGTCCTCACGCTTGATTGGGCAAGCCACGATTTCCAACTTGAAGCCTTCCAGTTCTACCATACGGCGGATAACCGCAATCTGCTGAAAGTCCTTTTCGCCGAAATAGGCACGGTCGGGAGTCACGAAGCTAAACAGCTTGCTTACAATCTGAGCCACTCCGTTGAAATGTCCCGGGCGGAACTTTCCTTCCATTACTTCGGCCACCGGACCCAAGTCAAACACCCGATTATCAGGTTCTGGATAGATTTCTTCAACCGTCGGCATAAACACGATGTCGCAACCGGCTGCTTCCAGCATTCGGCAATCCTGCTCTTCCGTACGGGGATATGTGCGCAAATCCTCTTTATTGTTAAACTGTGTCGGATTGACAAACACGCTCACTACAACAACGTCGTTCTCACGACGAGCTCTGTCGACAAGTGACATGTGACCTGCGTGCAGCGCCCCCATAGTCGGAACCAGACCGACTACCTTACCAGCCTGCTTCAACTCTGAAACAGCCTGCTTCAATTCTCTTACCGTTTTAATAACTTTCATACGATTCAAATAAAACGGTGCAAAGGAAATAAATATTTATCACATAGAAAAACCATAGGCTTGCAAAATTGCATTTTATTGTTTTTTATTTCTTTTAAGCCCCTTTGAACAGACACTTAACCGAAACATTTTTATAATTTGAAAGTTTTTACTATCTTTGCACCAATAATCAGATAAATTATGAGTAACGACAAGGTATTATTTATAAGTCAAGAGATCAAACCTTATCTCCCCGATTCAGAAATGTCAATAATGGGACACGACATGCCGCACGGCATGCAGGAACGAGGCTACGAAGTGAGAACATTCATGCCAAAATACGGAAGCATCAACGAACGACGCAACCAATTGCATGAAGTTATCCGTCTCTCGGGTATGAACTTGATTATTGATGACACCGACCACCCTCTGATTATCAAAGTTGCCACACTGCAACCCGCCAGAATGCAGGTGTACTTCATTTATAACGACGACTATTTCCAACGCAATCCGGACAAAGGTCTGGAAACAGAACTTACGCCCGAACTGAACGACGAGCGCTGCATCTTCTTCGTGCGCGGTACCATTGAAACCGTCAAGAAGTTGCGTTGGGAAGCCAACATCGTACACTGCCAAGGCTGGATATCCGCATTAGCACCGCTTTACATTAAGAAAGTTTACGCTGACGACCCGTCGTTCCGCAACTCAAAAATCGTATATTCGCTGTTCGGTTCGTCGTTCGACGGATGTCTTGATCCGCGTTTCGAAGAGAAGTTGAGAATGGAAGGTTTCAATGACGAGGACCTCAAGTCCATTTCAGGCAAGCCGGTCGATTTCCCGACATTGGCAAAACTGGCTCTCCAGCACTCCGACGGTGTAATCCAACAATGTAAAGAAGTTAACCCGGAAATTTTAGAATTTATCAAAGAACACAACATTCCGTTCTTGCCTTACGATGAAAACGCAGACAATAACATTGAACGTTGTGCCGAATTTTACAAAACACTATAGCACTCACATCTACAATCATGAAATTTTTTCATTTTATGCTTGGAGCCGCAGCCCTGTTTGCTGCGACTACAGCTTGCGATGACAACAACATCGGAAGTTCAATCCTCGAGACAGAAATGTCGCTGGTTGTTGACTCGTCGTTTACGATAAGCGGTGAATCCGTCGCCACCAACAAGATTCAGGCACGGACCGTCACTAAGTTGCTTGGAAATCTCCGCACCCAGGAGTATGGAACACTAAGTTCCGACTTTGTCACTGAATTCATGCCGTCGGCAGTTATCGACACGTCCAATGTGACAGTCGACAACATCGACTCTTTGAAACTCGTCATGACAGTTCCGTTTGAAAGCATTGTCGGCGATACGCTTGCTCCTATGCGCGTAAATGTCTACAGACTTAACAAACGTCTGCCCTACCCAATCTACAGCGACTTCAATCCGGCAGAATACTATTCCGAATCAGACCTGTTAGGCAGCACCTCTTATACAATGTCGAACAGCATCTATACAAGCGACTATTATGATAATGTATATCACTACTGTGTTGTAGAAGTCGACCTTCCGAAACAACTGGGCAAAGACCTGTACTCTTTATATAAAGAATCACCGGCAACCTTTGCCGACCCCGACCGCTTTGCAGATGCTTTCAAAGGCATTTACGCAACGACATCATACGGTAGCGGCTGCGTTATCCCTATCGAGACAACCTACTTGAACCTTTTCTACAGCAAACACGAAAAGACAGAAGAAGGCAACGACACCATCATCAAATATTCCGGACAATATTTCGGAGTATCACCTGAGGTTGTCACCAACAACAACATCCAGTCCGTATCGTCCGACAACATTAAGCAACTCGTAGCCAATGGCGAAGTTGTCGTTCAATCGCCGGTAGGGTACGATGCAAAAATCACCTTCCCGACACAGGCTCTTCTCGATACCTACTACGGACACTACAAACAAGGAATCACAGTGCTCAGCAGCCTGACCTTGAAAATTCCGGTAATAGAAATCACCAACGACAAGAACATCACACCTCCGAAGAACCTGCTAATGGTCCGCGCTTCGGAAAAAGAAGAATTCTTCACCAAAAACAAAGTGGTGGACAACACAAATTCCTTCTATGCTACATACGACAGCTCTAAAAAGTGCTACACCTTCTCGGGCATGCGTACGTTCCTGAAAGAATTCATTTCCGACAACAAAACGGAAGTGACTGCTGAAGACGAAGAGTTTGTTCTCATTCCTGTCGACATTACAACAGAGACAGTCAGCAACTACTACGAACAACAGGAAGTGATCACTTCTGTCACACCACAGGTTTCAACCCTTTCAATGGCCGTACTCGATATAAAAAATGCAAAAGTTACGGCAGCATTCAGCAAAAAAAGCGTGAATTAATAGTGCAGATTTAAAAATTAAGTATAACTTTGTGCCGTCAAAAAAAAATGACGGCACATTTTTTCGCCTCGATAGCTCAGTCGGTAGAGCATTTCATTCGTAACGAAAAGGTCATGGGTTCGAGTCCCATTCGAGGCTCAAAGAAAAGGAAATTCAACAAATTGGATTTCCTTTTTTATTTAGACAACGAGAAGCACAAAAAATGGTTAAGAATTATAAAAACTCACTTGTTCCACCTATTTATAAATGATTTTTGAGTAACTTTACAAGGTCAAGTTAAAGATTTGACATTATAGTTACCATCATTTTAAAAACCGAGTTTGCATCGGACGGCAACTTGCTGCAAACCGAATGCAACGCACATACATAAAAACTAACAGAATGGACAAAAACACAAACAAAACGCCCATTTCGGCAAGATGGCTGTTTGGCATACTTATGATTCTTATATATTTAGGTATGGGAGTACTGATGCTGATGAACTTCTTCCAATGGGATTCACCGGCAGTATACTATTCGCTTGGCGCCCTGTTCGTGGTTTACGGCATCTACAGAGGTTATCGCCAATTCAAAGGAATGGACTACAACTAACAAAAAAATAAAACCTATCGCATGAAACTGAAGAAACTATTCTTATTTGCCACTGTCGCAGCAATATCATTCTGCTCATGCAATAAACACCAGACAACCGAAACAAGCACCAGCGGTGTGACATCCATCATGTGTGATCAAAGTTTCGAGAACATCATGAATCAGGAAATTGATGTCTTCGAATACACTTACCCCGAAGCCAGCATTGTGCCTTACTATGTAAGTGAAGCGGAAGCAGTTGATTCGTTGTTAGCAACAAGCACACGACTCATTGTCATTCCTCACAAATTGTCACAGGACAAAATAGACTATCTGGAAAGCAAAAAGAAAAACGTAAAGACCCAACAGATTGCCGTTGACGCAATCGCACTCATCGTCAACAATGAGAACCCGGTTGAAGAACTGTCACTGAGTGAAATCGGCGACATTCTGCTTGGAAAAGTAACGAACTGGAACGAAATCTCACCGAACAAATCCGGCGAAATAATGATGGTGTTCGACCATCAGAACTCCAGCACGGTAAAATACATGCGCGACTCTCTGACCAACGGTCAGTTCTTTGCAAAAAATGTATTTGCCCAAGGTAGCAACCAGGCAGTAATCGACGTGGTGAAGAAACGCAAGAATGCCATAGGCGTCATTGGCGTTACATGGTTGAACACAAATCTTGACGGAATGGCCAACGGAACTGATACCACTGCCATGAAGATAAAAATGGAACGTCTGCAACGCAACGACACAACCGAACTCTCCTACGAAGGCAACAACATGCTTTCGAAAGACATCAAAGTGCTGGGCGTTCGCCGCAACGACAATCCGGTGGCATACAAGCCATACCAATACTATATTTACACCGGAGAATATCCGCTCTACAGAAGCATCTATGCCATCTGCATTGGAGCAAACGGCACTCTGCCTCACGGATTCTACTCCTTCCTGACTGGTGTCATCAGCCAAAAAATCATCCTCAACACAGGAATTCTTCCGGCTATCATGCCCCAGCGACAAGTGACCTTATATTGACAATAATGTAAAATCGATAAATATTAATCACAATGAAATTAAAATTTGTTTTAGCATTAGCCTTATTTGGCAGCTCTGTATTTGCGAGCTATGCCGACGGTTACAAAGACGGCGTTGAATATTTTCAAGCCGGACAAGAAGAAAACGCTGAAATCGTGTTGTTGCAGACATTGGACGAAGCAGCAACCGACAAGGCAGAAGCTTACTACTATCTCGGATGGATTGAACTTAACAAAGGCAATTTGGACAAAGCCAGCGAATATTTCGAACTTGGCGTAAAGGCCAATCCGGAATACGCCTACAACTATGTCGGCAAAGGTGCTGTAGCTTTGAAGAAGGGAAATGTAGATGCTGCTAAGGACTTTTTCAAAGAAGCAGAAAAAATCAACAAGAAAGATGCAAAAATCCGTGTTGACATTGCACGTGCATATTACAATGCAGACAAGGTGAAATACAACAAACAATGGAACGATGCATTGAAAGATGCCAAGAAAAAAGACAAAAAGGAATCTGCCATCTACATCTTCGAAGGTGACGTATTCGCTGACGAACAAAAATACGGCGATTCTGCTGGTTACTACGAAATGGCTATCACTTTCGACGCTGAACGTCCTATCGCATACGTAAAATATGCCAACACTTATTTCCGCATCAACCCGACAGTGGCTATCCAAAAATTGGAAGAAATCGTAGCTAAGAACCCGAACTCAGCACTTGCACAACGTGAATTGGCTGAAAAATACTACGAAAACAACCAATGGACAAAGGCTGCAGAACAATATAAGAACGTTATCGACAATCCGAACCACTTCGCATCTGACGACGAACGTTATGTTGTTCTCCTTTACTTCGGCAAGAACTACCAGGAATCACTCAGCCGCGCTCAGGCTCAATTGCAGAAGACCCCGACTTCATTCCTTATGAAGCGTATGGTATTCTTGAACCAGGCTGCTTTGGAACAATATGCTGAGGCTGAAAAATCCGCAATCGACTTCTTCGGCTCTGCATCTGCCGACAACTTGTTATCTTCTAACGACTACACAACTTACGGTGATGTTCTTAAGAAGCTCGGTAAAGAAGAAGAAGCTCTTGGCGAATATGAAAAAGCTGTTGAAATCAACCCTGACAAAGTTGAATTGCTGAAAGACTTGAGTAGCGCATACAGCACAGCTGCTACAGCAACAACTGATAGCGTAAAAGCTGCAAACTATCACCTCAAATCAGCTGAACTTTACAAGAAATTTATTGATAAGGGCGACTACTCAACAAACGACCTCTTCGTATTGGCCGGCCGTTACCAAAACGTTATCGCAACTGCTTTGAACGACACGTTGAAATCAAAAGCATTCGAAAAAGCAAACAAAGTTATTGACGAAGTGCTCGAACGCGTACCTGATGACTATCGTATCGCACAACGTAAGGCTCGTATCGCCCTTACATACGAAGGAAATGACCGCTCAAAAGGTCTTGCCATTGCTCCATACAACCAAATGATGGAAATCCTCAATAACGACACAGCTATTGACGAAAGCAAGAAAAAAGAAGCCTTTATGGAAGCTTACATGTATATTGCAGCTCACTACCTTGCTATCAAAGATTCAGCTACTGCAAAATCATACTACTTGAAATACCTCGAACTCGACCCGACTAACGAGGCTTTGAAGAAGTATATCGAAAACATGAAATAACGAAACAAGGTTATACCATCAATGCCGATTGGCATGCCCCGCTTCTTTATTGTATCTCATGATTAAGCAATGAGGACAAAGTACCATTACATCCGAGCTTGACAGAAGAGCCCGTCATGCAGCGAAATAAAAAAGGCGAATTCAAAAGAACCCGCCTTTTCATCCATTATCAGATTAGTTTATTAATCCACGTTATGCAATTCATGTCCCATACGGTCCTTTTTCGTATGCAGATAGAAACGGTTGTATTCATTTGGCTGAACTTCCACCGGAACATTCTCTACAATCGTCAGGCCATAGCCTTCCAAGCCTACACGCTTCAACGGATTGTTGGACATCAGGCGCATTTTTGTAACGCCCAGGTCATGCAGAATGCTTGCACCAACACCGTAGTCACGCTCATCGGCCTTGAAGCCCAGACACAAATTAGCCTCTACCGTATCCATGCCGTTTTCCTGCAGCTTGTATGCCTTCATTTTGTTCATCAAGCCGATACCTCTGCCCTCTTGATTAAGGTAGACAATCACGCCGCGTCCTTCCTTCTCGATCATCTCCATAGCCTTGTGAAGCTGTGAGCCGCAATCGCAACGGTAAGAGCCGAAGATGTCGCCAGTTGCACATGAAGAGTGAACACGAACCAGAATCGGTTCATCCTTCTGCCATTCACCTTTCACCAACGCTACATGTTCGAGGCCTGTCGACTTCTGGCGGAAAGGAATCAGTTTGAAATGACCGTATGCAGTCGGCATATCAACCATTTCACCCTTTTCTACAATAGATTCCTGTTTCAGACGATAGGCAATCAGGTCGTTGATGGAAATGAGTTTCAAGCCATATTCGTCAGCCATTTTACGCAACTCCGGCAGACGAGCCATTGTTCCGTCCTCGTTCATGATTTCCATTAAAGCACCTACCGGATTCAATCCGGCCAAGCGAGCCATGTCGACAGTCGCTTCCGTATGTCCGGCACGACGCAAAACGCCCTTGTCCTGAGCATACAGCGGATTGATGTGACCCGGACGACCGAAGTCCGAAGGTTTGGCATTAGGATCAGCCAATGCCTTGATTGTTTCGGCACGGTCATGTGCAGAAACGCCCGTAGTACAGCCTTCCAGCTTGTCAACTGTAATCGTAAACGGAGTACCCAGAATTGAAGTGTTGCTTGACACCTGCACATCCAATTCCAATTCCTTACAACGGGAAATAGGCAGTGGCACACACAGCACACCACGCGCATTCTTCAACATAAAATTGACTTTCTCCGGAGTGATTTTTTCGGCTGCAATAATAAGGTCACCTTCATTTTCGCGGTCCTCATCATCCACCACTATCACAAATTTTCCATCTCTGAAATCTTCAATCGCATCTTCTATGCGGTCCAGTTGTATCTTGTCCATAATAATTCAGTTATTCTTTCACTAATGCAATCAGTTCCCTGCTTACGGAAGCCACCGTCTGAAGGTCATGCTTCAGACCTCGCTGGACACGCAAGCCGATAAAATAGCAGGCAAGCCCGACAGGGAACACTACCATCATAACATTTCCAACCTTCGAATTGTTCGCAGGATGATAAAGCCAAAGCGAACGCAAAACAGGATAGTCCATCAGCTTATTAATGACCAACTGTTTGTCGGAGTTGGACATATATTCCACCGTTGCTTCCAGCTTAGCGGAAATTTCATGCAGCCATTTGCTGTCATATCCCTTCCGCCAATACTCATGATATAGCTGAGGTTTGCTATAATGCTGTAAAAAGTTCTTGCAGTCGGCTTCGAGGTCTTCCAAACGGCGGACAGCTTCCTGCGGGTCAACATCATCCATAATAACCTCCTTCAGTTCCACTTTCCGCAACATGCTGCGGCCAAACAGACGCTTGAAGAAGTCGGTATAAACCTCTATCTTGAACACGTCGGAATCGTTCACGGCCTTATACGTAAGGAATATGCCAAGCGGAAGAAGCACTACCGTACTTGCCCACATGCCTTCCCATACTTCCACACGGCCTTCACGCGCCATTTTGTATCCTGCCGTATCAATAATGTAATAGAAAATAAACAGGAATACGGAAATGACAATCGGCATACCGATACCTCCCTTTCGGATAATGGCACCCAACGGAGCACCGATAAAGAAGAATATCAGACAGGCTATGGAAAGTGTAAACTTTTTCTGCATTTCTATCTGATGGCGGCGAATTGTCCGTTTGTCGTCGCTGATAGTAAAACTCTTGAACTCATACTCGTTTTTGGTCTGACGGGCACGTTCCAAGGCCGCCGATACATAACGCTGCTTTTCACGCAACGATTTTCCGGCAAACACCGAATCCACGTTGAAATGCACAGAAGCTGCGGCCACAGGCGCATTCTTCACCTGCGTATATTTTCCGTCTACCATCTTGTTTTCGTAGGGAACAATTCCCACGTAATTTATTTCCTGAAGCTGACGGCCGTAAACATTACCCACGCTGTCTATCCGAAGGTTGACGGAGTCAATCGTCTGCTGAAGTTCCGCAATATCCTTACCGATATACTGGTTTCGCATATTGCTGTCGTCCATACGGTTGAAGTTGGCATCGAACGGAATCAAGATTTCTTTCAGCGAAAAGGACTCACGGCGATAAGGCACCCCCGTACGGGACACCTGCTGATCCTTCAAGTTTTCAAACGACTCACCTTGCCACAACCGCAAAAACAAATGCCGTTTGTCCTGCGAAAAGCTCATTTTTCCGGAATCGGCAAGAATAATGCTTGCATTGTTGAAGCCCGACGACATATCATAAATCATCAAATCGTAGAGCACACCCGTTTCGCGGTTCTTTTGCTGAACAAACAGGTTGTATCCGGTAATCTGGTCATAGAACACACCTTCCGGAATATCCAGTTCCGGAGATTTCTGGCGCATGGAATAAAGAAGTGTCCACATCTTCACCTGCGCCTTCGGCAATACGTTGTTCTGGAAAAAGAATGCACCGACGGCAATAAACATCAACAGCACAATCAGCGGACTCATCACCTTAATCAGCGACACTCCCGACGCCTTCATGGCCGTCAGTTCAAACCGCTCGCCCAAATTTCCGAACAACATAAGCGACGCCAACAGAATTGCCAGCGGTAAAGCCATCGGCACCATTGTCAGTGCCGCATAGAAGAAAAGTTCTGCAATTACGCTTGTTTCCAGACCCTTACCTACCAAATCGTCGATAAAGCGCCATAGAAACTGCATCATGACAATAAAAAGGCATATACAGAAAGTCATCATGAACAAGGGCACAAACCCCTGCAGCATAAACAAATATAGCCTTTTAATTTTTAGCATATGTCCACTTTTTTTGAAACGTCTGCAAAATTAACGATTTTAATTCAATTAACTGTACGGATTTGCACCAATTTATCAAAATGCCTCATTGATATTGAACAGGAAGCCAACGCCATGCTTGGTTACACCCAAATCGAGACGGACATTCACATTCTGCTTGAACGCCCAACGATAACCGACACCGCCGTTTAGCAATGTCTGGCGAAACTTGAACTGGTCAAAATCAGGAAAAACATTTGCCGCGCCAAACCATACAACCATACCGTGACGTTTCCAAAGATGCTGACGGAGTTCTATCTGCGCCTCCATAATGTTACGATCGCGATAGCGTCCTTCATAATAACCGCGCATACGGTTCGGACCTCCCACAAGCGCCATCATCGGCCAGGGCACATCTTTATAGTTGAACAGTGAGTGATACTCACCGGCAATAACAGCCCCTTTCCATGCTTTATGATAGGTCGACACAGTCAAATCAGTGTAAAAAAACTCGTGGTCGTTGCCAAAGAACGACGGATAGAACATCTGATCCAACTGCACAAACCAACCGCGGGTGGCATTGACAATCACGTCGCGGGAATCATACATCAGCGAAACGCCAGCTCCCTGAGCGTTGAATTTCAAATCCTGTCCGCCCAACAAGGCCAAACCCTGTTCACTGAATTTCGAATTGTTGATATACTGGAAATTCAACATCGGTCCCAGAAAAAGATTGTCGTACAGGCGGAACAGAAACCGAGGTTTTGCCTCAAACTTCAACCGCGAATAAGACGTCTTGTTCTCATCCTTCGAACCGTTTTCGTAACCTATGCCCCAGAAATTGGACGGGAATGTATAGACATACACGCCATAGTCCAGACGGTACTTCTTATGGGCAAACACATTGTTACCTCGCACACCAATCATCAGGAATCCCGTAGTGGTAACATCGCCGAAAAGCGACAAATTGGACAACGGCAATGTCGGGTCGCTTTTGTCGAGGGAATAAATTCCGGAAGCGACGATACCCAGACCGAAACCAACCGTCGAGCTATAGTGAGGACCGGCAATGATGCCAAAATCCATTTTCTTTGTCGGGTCATACTGATTGGAAGTGGCAAAATAGTCGGCTATCTTTCTGAAAAAGTTTTTCTTGACAGCCACAGAATCGCCTGCCACCGTATCAGCCGCCAACACCACGCTGTCAGCCAACACCTCCAACTTCAAAGAATCCGCTTTCACGACTTGTGCATCATCCGCAGCTTTGGCCTGCACAGCAAAAGCCGCCGCAGCACAAACAGCAACCCAACAAGCAACTAAAATTTTCTTCATACAATTATTTTTGATTTTCGGGCAGAGCACTCTGTATAGCCTCATAGCTTTGCGACATGATGCTCTCCATATATTCCTTGTTCTTCACCTTGTCCATTTCATGAACAATCGGCTTATGAATAGTCAGAACAATTTTTCCGGGATTAATACTTTTTGCGCTCTTGTTCATTACGGTAAATGAACCGTCGATTGTCAGAGGCACAATAGGCAGACCAAATTCTCCCGCCAACATAAAGGCACCGCGCTTGAACGGACGCATCTTGCCGTCGGGCGTACGTGAGCCCTCGGGAAAAACGACCAGCGACATCCCGTCGCTAAGCACTTTCTTCGCCTTTGCCAACGTTTCCGGCAATGAAGCCGTATTGGCACGGTCCACCATGATATGCTTTGAAATCTTGCAGGCATAACCTACAAATGGAATTTTTTCAAGACTCTTCTTCATCATCCACTTGAAGTTGTGGTTCAGATAGCCGTACACCAGAAAAATGTCGTATGCACCCTGGTGGTTGGCAACAAACACATAGGAAGTACGCTTGTCAATATTCTCGCGTCCCCTCACCTCCACTTTCACGAACATGAGGATACACCAAAGTTTCGCCCAGAAATGTGCCGGATAGTATCCCCACGAACGGCTCATTCCCAACATACTTCCAAAAATGGTAATCAATGCCGTCAACAGCGTTGCCACCAACAAGATAGGCATCGCTATCACCCACTGATAAACACGCAATAAAATTCTCATATCGGATATGTATTGATTTCATTCAACAAAAGACAGCACAAACGCACTGACCAACTTCAGCGACCGCACATACAGGGAGAAAAAACCACTCCACACGCCATGCCGCAGTCTTATTCACAAGATACAAAGATAGGGCAACCGCACGGTATATCAAAACATTTTTCTAATTTTCAACCGACTACGGCGAGAATTCGGATTTTTCGAATAGTTTCCGCTCCCAACAGACTGTAAAAACGAAAAAGCGGTATGCCGGACACTACCGGTCACACCGCTTCTCCATACCTTCAACAGTGAATATTATTTTGCCTTCACTTCCACATCGGGAGCGATCAGCTTATAACCCTTACCATGGATATTGATGATTTCAATTGACGGGTCATCCTTCAAGTGCTTACGCAATTTTGTGATATACACATCCATGCTTCGTGCATTGAAATAGTTGTCGTCAATCCAAATTGTCTTCAACGCAAAGTTACGTTCGAGGATTTCGTTCACATGTGCGCACAACAGGCTCAACAATTCTGATTCCTTAGTTGTCAGCTTAGTGATTTTATCTTCAAACATCAACACCTGTTTCTGTGTGTCGAATGTAAATTTGCCAATCTTATACATTGTAATTTCCTTGCCTTTCTTGCCTTTCACGCGGCGCAGGATAGCTTCAATTCTAAATACAAGCTCTTCCATGCTGAACGGCTTGGTAATATAATCGTCGGCACCCAATTTGAAGCCTTCCAGAATATCTTCTTTCAATGACTTTGCTGTCAAGAAAATAATAGGCACCTCGCTGTTCACGGTACGTACTTCCTGAGCCAGTGCAAATCCGTCTTTCTTTGGCATCATCACGTCGAACACGCACAAATCATACTTGCCCTTCAAAAATGCCTTGTAGCCGGCTTCTCCGTCAGGAAACAAATCTGCGTTAAAACCTTTCGCCTGAAGATATTCTCTCAACAACATACCGAGATTTTCATCATCTTCACATAACAAAATACGCAATCTTTCTTCCATAATACTAACTGTTTATTATTGGTAATGTAATTATAAATTTCGAACCCTTGTTCAACTCGCTTTCAGCGCGGATATCACCTTTCAACTCTGTCACCATTTTGTGGACATAGGCCAATCCGAGTCCAAAACCCTTGACATCGTGACGGTTTCCGGTAGAAACGCGGTAGAACTTTTCAAATATTTTTTTCAAATCATCTTTCTTCATTCCGATACCGTTGTCCTGAATGGATATTTCGATGCGGCCGTTCGGCAAATTGCGAGTCACCACATTCAGTTCCAAAGGAGTATCCTCCCGACGGTATTTCACTGCATTGTCAAGCAGATTGAATATCACGTTCGTAAAATGCATTTCATCTACATTGACAATCGGATCTTCCGCATCCAACGAAGCATTGATACATCCGCCATACTTTTCCACCTTCAGCTTAAAGGTGTTGACAATGTTATAGATAGCCGAATTGGCATCCACCTCCTGCAGCTTGAGCGTAGCTTTCTGACGGTCGAACATCGACATCTGCAGCACCTTCTCCACCTGAAAACGGAGACGCTTCGTTTCATCGTTGATGACAGTAGAAATATGCTGCATCATGTTCGGACTCTTTCTCACGGAATCATCGTTGAGCATCTGCGCCGCCAGCGAAATCGTGGAAATAGGCGTCTTGAACTCATGCGTCATATTGTTGATAAAGTCGTTCTTCATCTCTGACAGTTTCTTCTGGCGGAATGCCATGATGATAGTCAGCAGAAATATCAGCAACAGGATAACCGTAAAGGCAAAAGCTGGAATCATGAATGTCACCGACGAGAAAATGAACTTATCCTTGTCCGGGAAATACACGTTCATATAATGGCGGCGGGCATCCGGGTCATTCGGGAAAAGCGTCTGTGTAAATATCTCTTCCTTATTGGCCGACGAATCGTAGTTTTCCGACTCATACACCATACGGCCGTGGCGGTCAATTATGGCATATTCAAACGGAAGGTTGATGCCGTTGTTGTCCAACTCCGTACGCAGATAAGTCTTGACGATTGCCGAGTCCGCGCGTTCAGTAATCGGCCGTGTACTCGACTGGTTCAGAATCGTAAGAATCACCTCGTTGAGCAGCCCTTTCTGATAGAGATACTGCCCTTTCAGCGCTTCCTGAAACTCGCCGAACTTGTCCGACATTTCCTCTTGCTTGGGTTTCGACAGCTTATAGTCGTTTTCCAAACCATACTTGCCTTTTTTGTCAAGTCCCAACGGGTCGGAAGATGCAAAAAGGTTCGGGTCAACCAGCATCAGGTCCTCTTCCAGGTATTTTTTTGTTTCGTTCTGCTCCAGAGCAGTCGACAACGCATACAAACTACGCTTCACCCCTTCCGAGAAATGCTGCTCGCGCATCTTTATCATCTCCTCCATATACATAATCTGCACATAGAGCAGACCGACAAAAGTCAGCGCCATTACTATCGTAAGAATCCAAATTGTCGATTTTTTCATCGTGTCAACATTTTCTAAGCTTAACAAATTGACTCCCAACGCCACCATGGCATCAGTCCGTCTGTGATAGCTTTCGCAAATTTAAGAAAGAATTCTTAAAATCAAAACTGATTTTATATAAAATTTTGCGATTTATTTAAACAACACACAAAAATACCTATTTTAACATATTTACCGCTTACTTCTTTATTTTTAGCGCATAAAAGCAAAACGAAAACCACTGATTTACCATAAAAATATATACCTTTGCATTAAGATTGCGGCACTGCCACAAGAGAGCAACACTCAAAGCGGCACTCAACCGCCCCACCCGTTTTTCGGAGGAAAGATTTCGGCGTTCTCCATGAATGCCCAACACTACAACAAAGAAATGAAAAAAACTGTTTTCGTTCTATATAAAATAATTCGCAGCCTCCTGGTCACTACGCTATTGTTGCTCGTAGTGATTTATTCCGGCATTTACATATTCCTTTCTTTGCCTTCGGCACAGAACCGAATCCGCCAGATAGCGGAAAAGGAACTGACTGCTTTGCTCGACGCCCCCGTGACCATCGGAAAAGTATCGTTCAGCCCTATCAGCGAAGTGGTAATCTACGACGTATGCCTTCCGGACAAGTCCGGGAAACACCTTGCGGGCATTGACAAACTTGGCGCACGAATCAGCTTAAAGTCGCTTATTATCGACAGGTCCATTGTTTTCGATTATGCGGAAATCATAGGACTCAATGCGCATATTTCAAAAGCGACACCCGACAGCCCTACCAACATACAGTTTCTCATAAACGCTTTCAAGCCCAAAAAGCCGAACCAGGAGCCGAAAAAATTCCAATTGGCTTTTGAGGCAGTAGTACTGCGCCAATGCCAGGCATCGTTCGACATCGAAAGCGAACCGGCAAAAGCCGACAGCTGCCTGTTTGACAAGAACCATACTGCTGTCAGCCAAATCAATGCCGACATACTGATTCCGAATATCAGCAACGACAATTACGAATTCAATATCAAACGCTTTGCCGCCAAAGAGAAAAGCGGCCTCGAAATATCCAACTTGAGCCTGACGGCCGGCATTCACCCGACCGAGTTAGTACTCAGCAACCTCAAGCTGGAGTTACCCAACTCCATCCTGACACCGGAAGACATCCGCGTGCAATATGCCGACCTGAAAAAGATCGGACAGGAACTCGACCGTCTGAACCTGTCGTTCCGCATGGGTAACAGCTACATCACCCCGGCCGACTTCCAAGCCTTCGTACCGGCGCTGAAACTGCTTGATTCACCGTTCTACATCACCTGCGCCATCAGCGGCAACACCAGCCAACTTGAGTTGGAAACGTTCGATCTTCAATCGGAAAAATCATTGCTCACCCTGCAGACATCCGGAACCGTCTACCACCTGACGGAAGCCGATTCGATGAGAATCGACGTGCCCAACATCAATCTGACTGCCAATCTGCACGAAATAGCCGCCCTACTCCGGAAAAACGGAACAACCAAAGCAGGTGTCACCAAACTGATTGGCGACATTCAGTACCTTACGCTAAATGGTACACTCAAAACAGACCTGAAAAAATTCAACTATATCGGAAACATCAACTCCGGACTCGGCCTGATATACCTCAATGGCGTATATTCATTCGACAAGGAAAAGAAATTCCGCCAATACAGCGGACAAATCAAGTCAAACCGCTTGAACCTGAACAAAATCGCAGCCAACAACCTTCTGGGAGAAGCGGCCTTTAACATACAACTGAAATGTTCTGCCTACGGGAAGAAGCTGCGGGGAAAAATGGAAGGCGACATCCGTCATCTGGATTTCAAAGGCTACCGCTATAAGAAAATCGAAACAGACGTGGTTTTCGACAACAACTCTGTGGAAGGTGTCGTAGCTCTCAACGACCCGAACGGACAACTTTCCGTATCCGGTCTGGCAAAACTTGACGGCGTAAACACGGTGATGGACATCGATGTCCTGGTTGCCGATGCCTGCCTCGACAAGTTGAACCTTGACTCCAAGCATCCGGACCACAAACTTAACGCCCGTCTCGAAGCCTCCTTTACGGGCAACAATCCGGACAACATGGAAGGCGATATCATCATTTCCGACATCCGCTACACTGACGCCGACAACAACGGACTCCACCTTGACCATTTCGACATTTCCTCCCGTGAAAAGGACGGAGGCAAATATATGACAGTCAATACAGACTTCCTGAACGGACACATTGACGGACATATCAATTTTGCACGAATTGTTCCGACAATGAAAAACATCCTGTCAACAGCCTTCCCGTCACTAATGGCGGAACTACCCGACGAAAATACAGCGAACAAGCACAAGAAGTCAGCAGAACCGGAACCCGCGCAAGGGGAAAACGTGTTCAACTTCTCCTTTACAGCTTCCGAAAACAACGAACTGACTGAGTTTTTCCGTCTTCCTATACGGGTGGTTCATCCTATTAATATCAACGGCTCCGTTAATGAAGCACAGAAAAAAGCCAACCTCGGCGTAGCCGCACGCTATATCATGCAGGGCAATAAGGTAATCGAGCGCACAAGCCTTTCCGTCAACATCGACGGCATCAGCGACCTGTGCACAATGACTGCAACAACACAACTTGACCACAAGAACGGCAACATCACCCTTATCCTTAACGGTAACGCTGCCAACGACCGACTAGACACCGACATTGCCTGGCACTACGACCGGAAAAAGAAGTTCTCCGGAGAAATCAGCCTGTCGACACTGGTAAAAAAGACCGCACCCGACAGCATAACCGCCAGCATTGATGTCAACCCCACCCAATTTTTCGTAAACGACACTGCATGGCAAATCGAGAAAGCTAAAATCAATATATGCAATAAGCGTATTGAGTTGCGCGATATCAACGTCAACCGGGAAAATCAGTTCATAAAGGCGAACGGATTCGTCTCGGCAAGCCACGAGGATGAAGTGAAACTCAATTTGCAAGACATTGACCTCGGTTATATTTTCGAGACACTGAAAATCAATCACGTGACATTCAGCGGAAATGCCACTGGCGATTTCTATGCTTCCGGCGCACTTTCCGGCTCACCACGTTTGAATACTGACAATCTTTTCGTCAGCCGTTTTTCCTACAATCAGGCAGTATTGGGCGATGCCGACCTGAAGAGCTATTGGGATCACGAGAATAAAGGCATTGTCATCAATGCAGATATCCATCAGTACAACGGTCGGGAAACGTATGTTCGCGGTATTGTCTACCCGACACGCGACTCCCTGTCGTTCCATTTCCGCCCTGACCGCATGAACGTAAAGATTCTGCAACCGTTCATGTCCGCCTTCTCGTCTGATATCAGCGGAGTAGCTTCCGGAGAAGCGTTGCTGTACGGAACATTCAAGGACATCAACATGCGCGGCAGGCTCTATGCCGAAGACTTCCGCATGAAACTGGACTTTACGAATGTCTACTATACCGTTTCCGACTCTGTGCTGCTTGACCCGGACATCATCGTTCTGCCTAAGGCGACGGTGCGCGACGACTATGGCAACACGGCCACCCTTAACGGAAAGATTACCCATAAGAATTTCAAGGAAGCCAGCTTCGACTTCTCGTTTACGGACATACACAATCTGTTGGGCTTCAATACCACCGAACGCCAGAATCCCATCTGGTATGGTAAAGTGTTTGCCAGCGGTTCCGCGTTCGTAAGAGGACGTCCGGGATTTGTCAATCTGGACATCAACGTCGCCGCTTCTCCTTCCTCGAGTTTCACGTTTACGCTGTCCGACCAACAGGAAGCCAGCGAATACACCTTTATTACCTTTACCGACAAACGGAAAGAAAAGGAAGAAGCGGAATTGGAGAAAGCCACCCCCGAATTCCTGAAAAAACTGAATCGCGAACAGGCGCAGGCCGCCAACCCATCCATCTTCAGCATGAACCTCCAGGCAGACATCAATCCGGGCATTGCCATCACATTGGTAATGGACCCAAACGGAGGCGACAAAATCCGCGCTACGGGCAACGGCAACCTCCGTCTGGAATACGCTTCCGACCGCGACATGAAGATGTTCGGAAGCTATACGGTGGAAGAAGGGCACTACAACTTCACACTACAAGACATCATCATGCGCGACTTCACCATCAAGCAAGGAGGTTCGATTTCGTTCCACGGCGACCCGATGAGCGCCAACGTGGACCTGTCGGCGGCCTACTCGCTGAATGCCAACTTGCAAGATTTGGACGAATCGTTTGCACAGGACAAAGAACTGAACCGTACGGTGGTTCCGGTCAACGCCCTGTTGAACCTGTCAGGCATCATCTCCCAACCGAGCATTACGTTCGACCTGGAGTTCCCGACACTGACACAGGACGTATACCGCAAAGTGCGAAGCATCATCAGCACTGACGACATGATGAACCGACAAATCATCTATCTGCTTGCATTGAGCCGCTTCTACACACCGGAATACATGGGCAACACCAATAAAAACAGTGAACTTGCATCGGTGGCCTCCTCTACCATATCCAACCAGTTGTCGAACATATTGGGACAACTCAGCGACAAATGGACTATCGCGCCGAACTTCCACAGCGACAAAGGCGACTTCTCGGACATGGAAGTGGAACTTGCCCTTTCCAGCCGATTGCTGAACAACCGCTTGCTGCTGAACGGCAACTTCGGCTACCGCGACAACGCCATGAACAGCAACAACTTTATCGGCGACTTCGACATAGAGTACCTGCTGACAAAAAGCGGCAACATCCGTCTGAAGGCATACAACCGCTATAACGACGAAAACTATTATGTGCGCAACGCTCTGACAACGCAAGGCGTTGGTGTCGTTTTCAAATACGACTTCGAACGGCTGTTCAGAAAACCGAAAAAAGAAAAAGCTGCCGCACCAGCCGACTCGCTTCCGGTAACCACCGTGCCCGAGCGCAGCGACTCGACACCACCGGACAACAAACGCAAACCGGTTATACCGCAATAAAAAAGAAAACCGGCGGCAGCCTCATGGGGACTGCCGCCGGCCTGTTATAAGAAAAAAGTGTTGCTGTCAGTGTTCAAAACTACTGCGGCTTTGCCGCTATGCGTTATAATCTTTCAAAATTTCCTGCAAACGCTTCCGTGCGAAGAAAATTCGGCTCTTCACCGTTCCCAACGGAATGTTCATTTCCTCGGCTATTTCATTGTATTTATAGCCGGCAAGAAACAAGGAAAACGGCTGACGAAGCTCTTCGCTGAACGAATTGATGACTTCCGTTATTTCTAAAACGCCATAGGATTCGTCCGGAGAAACATAGCCGGAATCCTGCGGAAGATTCAGATGGAACAAATCGTCCGTCGTGTCAATCAGTGTCCGGCTACGTACCACTCGCCGGTAATTGTTGATGAAGATATTCCGCATGATAGTCATCACCCACCCCTTCAAATTCGTATTGTCCACAAACTTGTTCTGGTTGTCAAGCACCTTGAGATAGGTTTCCTGAAGCAAATCATCGGCATCGTCCTGATTGGCAGTCAAGGACAGTGCAAAATTCTTCATGTTGCTTTGAAGACCGATTAACCTGTTGTAGAAATTGTCTTTATTCATAGTTTTTTGATTAGGGTTTTACGACTATTGTTGTCCCGTTCCAAGTACCCGGAAAAAGTCTCTTCCGTCTTACTTGTTCTGTGACACTGCAAATATAAAAGGAATATTTTTGAGAAACAAATTTAAAATTGAAATAATTACAATTTTATAACTAATTCACCATTTTGTCCGAAATTTTAGCCAATATAAGGCCAATGACACAAGATTGACGAAAAAAGACTACCTTTGCATTAAAGATATGGCTTGCGGCGAATCCCACAATTCCAAAGCCCGCAATGCCCCGAAAAACGAACATTTATGGAAAAATTTATTGGTATCATACCGGCACGTTACGCTTCATCGCGTTTCCCGGGTAAGCCGTTGGCAAAAATTGGAGAAATGACAATGATTGAACGCGTTTGGCGACAGGCGCGTAAAGCGCTCGACCATGCGGTGGTGGCAACCGACGACCTCCGCATCTACGAAGCTGTAAAAGCATTCGGCGGCGATGTTGTCATGACTGGCGAACACCACCGCAGCGGAACTGACCGCTGCTACGAAGCCTACTGCAACATTGGCAGCGACGCAAGTGTCATCATCAATATCCAGGGCGACGAACCGTTTATCCACCCGGACCAGATTGAAGAAATCAAACAATGCTTCGTAGACCCGGAAACACAAATCGCCACTCTTGTCCGCCGCTTTGACCCAGCTAAGGGGTTCGAAGCATTAGCCGACAACACAAAGCCGAAAGTAGTGTTCGACAACCGCAGCTTTGCCCTTTATTTCTCCCGCTCGGTCATTCCGTTCGTCCGCGGAGCGGAAACTGACGACTGGGCAAGCAAACATACCTATTATCAGCACGTGGGCATGTACGCCTATCGTGCGGAAACACTGAAGGAAATCACCCGACTTCCACAATCGTCACTCGAACTGGCTGAATCGCTGGAACAACTACGCTGGTTGGAAAACGGCTACAAAATCAAGGTAGGCATCACCGAACACGAAACCATCGGCATCGATACGCCGGAAGACCTTGCCAAAGCACTTACCCTTCTTAACGACTGACCGATATGCCAATAGACAGAAGCAAAGAACCTGCCATCAAGCAAATCGGAAGTTTTTCGTTGCCAAAGCTGGAACAAATCCGGCTGGACAACGGCATTCCCGTATATGTGCTGAATACCGGCGACCAGCAGGTGACGAAACTTGACCTCATTATGAAAGGCGGACGCTGCGACGAAACGGCGTTTATGGAGAGCAACGTCACCGCCTCGCTTCTTTCGGAAGGCGCAGCCGGACGCAGCGGCAAGGAAATAGCCGAGAATTTGGACTACTACGGAGCCTGGTTCGGAGCAAATGCTTCGCTCCACCACGTATCAGCCAAGCTGTTTTCCACCAACCGCCATTTCCGGGAAGTGATACCCGTTTTCCGCGACATGATATGGCAGCCCACATTTCCGGAAAAGGAACTGGGCAACATCAAGACACTGTCGGCACAACGACTGGCTACCAATCTTGAGAAGGTGGACTATATGGCCAATGCTGAATTTTCACGACAATTCTACGGCGACAGCCACCCGCTGGGCGACATGCCAGATGTCAGCAAAATAGAAGGAATCACCCGGGAATCGGTAAAAGAGTTCCACGACAAATGGTTTGGAGCAGACAACGCTACCCTCTTGATTTCGGGTATCGTCACCGATGAAATTCTGCACGAGCTCAACCGTTATTGGGGGCAGCCGTGGAGAAATGCGGCCGCACACGACAGTGCATCCGACAGCCCGCACGCCGAATATCGGCCGGCTACAACCGTAGTCCACAAACAGGGAGCCATGCAAAGTGCCGTCAAAATGACACTGCCGGCAATACTACGCACCCATCCCGACTATCTGCCGCTACGCATCCTTGTCACTGCATTCGGCGGATATTTCGGCAGCCGCCTGATGACCAACATCCGGGAAGACAAAGGATATACCTACGGCATTTCCGCCTCTTTGTTAGGAATGCTCGACCACTCGTTCATCACGGTATCCAGCCAGTGCGACAACAGCTATACCCGCGCGGTTGTGGACGAAATCGGAAAAGAAATGGAACTGCTGCGACAGGAACCGATAGGCACGGAAGAACTCGAACGACTGAAATCCTATATGCTGTGCGACCTGGCACGCACCCTCGACACGCCGTTTTCCATTGCCGAATACTACACGACAATGATAGCCTACCGCTTTCCGGAAAGCTATTTCGACGACCAGGTCAAAACCTTACAGCAAATCACGCCGGAGAAACTGTTGGAAATGGCTCAAAAATACCTTGACCCCGAACAGGCACTCACCGTGCTGGCCGGTGACAAGGATATCATCGGCTGAACCATCTATGCGTGGCGCTTCGGAAACTGAAACAGGATGGAAAGCGCCACCATCAGCCCGAGGGCAAACGGATAATAAAGATAAGGAACGATGGCAACCGGAGAAACCGACGCCAGTGAAGCCGCCATCAGCACCTGTGCCCCATAAGGCAGCAAACACTGCACAACACAGGAACAAGTGTCAAGCAAACTGGCCGTCTTGCGGTTGTCCAGTCCATATTTTTCAGAAATTTCCCTTGCAAGTCCGCCTACAGTGATAATGGCAATCGTATTGTTAGCCGTACATACATTCACGATACCGACCAAGAACGAAATGGCGGCCTGTGCTCCACGCTTTCCGCGAATTCCCGACGAAAGCCGCTCTATAATAAAAATAATACCGCCGTTGTGCTTGATGACTCCAAGCATGCCGGAAGCCAACAGCGTGACAATTATCAGATTGCCCACCGAGTCGACCCCTTCGCCCATAAAACCGAGCATGTCGAGCAGCGAAACATCGGTAAACATACAGCCGAAAAACACCGACGAAACAATGCCGAGCAGCAGTACCAGGAGCACGTTCAGCCCCGCGATTGCAGTAACAATCACCAGCATATAGGGTACTACCAATATCCAGTTGGCATCCGGCACATTAAAAGGCACCTGCAAGTCGCTTCCCATCAAGGCATATACGCACAGTATTACCAAGGCAGCCGGAAGCGTCAGCCAAATATTCACTTTAAACTTGTCACTCATATTGCAACCCTGCGAACGGGTGGAAGTGATTGTCGTGTCGGATATAAACGACAGATTGTCGCCGAAGAATGCACCACCGACTACAATTGCCACAAAAAGCGGAACATCGGCACCGATTTCACCCGCCACACCTACTGCAACGGGCGTGAGGGCAACCACCGTACCCACCGACGTACCGATAGCCATCGAAATGAAACAGGCGGCCATAAACAGACCAGGCATCAGAAAACCGGCAGGAAGCACATTCAACGTCAGGTTGACCGTCGCTTCCGTCGCACCAATTTTCTGGGCAAGAATGGCAAAGGCCCCCGCCAGAATGAAAATCCACACCATGTAGATAATGTCCTTGTTGGCTGCTCCTCCCGAAAAAATGTCAATCCGCCGGCGCAAAGGCACACCGCGCATGGTAGCCACTCCCCAAAGAGAAGCGACAATGAATGCCACCGAGAGCGGCACCTTGTAGAAATCGCCCAAGATGACAGACAGCACAAGATACATCAGCAGGAACACAAACAACGGGCTCAACGCCAGCAAACCCTGCGCAACCGACACCCCTCCATTCTCTTTTTTATTCATTGATTTTCTTTACAAATTTGTTATAACGGGCACAAAGTTAGCATTTTCACGGCAAACATCAGCTACGACTGACGCATTGTCGGCATTGAACAATTAAAAAAAACATAATGAAGCTAATATATTCAATTAATATCACAAAAATTATGAGAATACTTCGGCATTTTTTCACTATCTTTGCACAAGAAATTTAACAATACAAATTAACTATATAGATATGACAAAGAAAAGCCCATTACAAGTTGCACGGGCGGCATATAAGCCGAAATTACCTTCTGCTTTGTGCGGAGCTGTAAAAGTTATCGAGGGAGAACCGACTCAATCAGTTGCTAACCAAGAGGAAATCAAAGAGTTGTTTCCTTGCACTTACGGTCTCCCAGTATTGAAATTCGACGTTGATTCAACAGCTAAGGCTAAGTCTAAGGAACCTATCAACGTAGGTGTTATCCTTTCAGGCGGTCAGGCTCCTGGCGGACACAACGTAATCAGCGGTCTTTTTGACGGTATCAAATCCATCAACAAAGAAAGCCGTCTTTATGGCTTCCTTCTCGGTCCTGGCGGTTTCGTTGACCACAAATACATGGAACTTACCGGCGAAATCATCGACGAATACCGTAACACTGGCGGTTTCGACATCATCGGTTCAGGCCGTACTAAATTGGAAAAGGTTGAACAATTCGACAAAGGTCTTGAAATCTTGAAAGAACTCAACATCAAGGCACTTGTCATCATCGGCGGTGACGACTCAAACACAAATGCAGCCGTTCTTGCTGAATACTACAAGAAAATCAACGCTGGCGTACAGGTAATCGGCTGTCCGAAAACTATCGACGGTGACTTGAAGAATGACGTTATCGAAGTTTCTTTCGGTTTCGACACAGCTTGTAAAGTTTACTCAGAAGTTATCGGTAACATCCAACGTGACTGTAACTCAGCTAAAAAATACTGGCACTTCATCAAATTGATGGGCCGTTCTGCTTCTCACATCGCATTGGAATGTGCTTTGCAGGTTCAACCGAACGTATGTATCGTTTCTGAAGAAGTTGAAGCAAAGAACATGACTTTGAACGATGTAGTTGACTATATCGCTAAAATCGTTGCTGCACGTGCAGCCGACGGCAACAACTTCGGTACAGTTCTTATCCCGGAAGGTTTGATCGAATTCATCCCGGCTATGAAGGCTTTGATCGCTGAATTGAACGACCTTCTCGCTGCTAAGGGTACAGAATTTGCAGGTGTTGCTAAAGACGCACAACGTCAATGGGTAATCGACCAGTTGTCAGCTGACAATGCTAAGGTTTACGCTTCTCTTCCGGAAGGCGTTGCCCGTCAGCTCACTTTGGACCGCGACCCTCACGGAAACGTTCAGGTTTCATTGATCGAAACAGAAAAACTGTTGAGCGAAATGGTTGCTGTACGTTTGCAGGAAATGGCTGCTGCCGGCGAATACAGCGGCAAGTTTTCAGCTTTGCACCACTTCTTCGGTTACGAAGGACGTTGCGCAGACCCGACAAACTTCGATGCTGACTACTGCTACGCTCTTGGCTACAATGCAGCTCAATTGGTTAAGGCTGGTGTGACAGGTTACATGTCATCTATCCGCAACCTTACTAAACCTTCTGTTCAATGGATTGCAGGCGGTATTCCTATCACAATGATGATGAACATGGAACGTCGTCACGGTGAAATGAAACCGGTTATCCAAAAGGCATTGGTTAAATTGGATGGTGGTCCGTTCAAGAAATTCGCTGAAAAACGCGAAAAATGGGCTAAGGAAACAAGCTATGTATATCCGGGTCCGATCCAATACTTCGGTCCTGCTGAAGTTTGCGACCTTCCGCCGAAAACTTTGGTTTACGAACAAATGGGCAAATAATCCCAACCAACTTATAACACGCAGGCTGTCCCTCATCGGACAGCCTGTTTTATTTTACTGACAACACTTCCATCATAGCTATTACATCAAAACCGAATATCGGGCGTACATGTGGATACAATGAGACAGCTGTAACCATGAGAATTTCTCGGACACACCTGGGGTGTGTCCCTACAGATATTTGAAACGCACTACGATATTCATTCACATAAGACAAGGCTGGAGTAGCCTAAAGGAGTATAAGTGCAAACAATAGGATCGAGAATAGAGCTTTCCACAAACTCTAAACCGCAAACTCTTTTCTCGATAAACAGGAATAAAAAAAATGCCGGACTCTCGCCCGGCATTTTCATATTATTTGTATTGTCTATTAATAGCCACGTTCCAAAGCGTTCAACTTTTCTTCGTCGCCCAACTGATAATAGATATTGCGGAGAATGTTCTTAGCGGCATCGTTTTCAGCATCCAACTGGTAAGCTTTTTCCATGTAAGGAAGAGCCTTGTTCAAAAGCGGAAGATATTCATTGTCGCGAGCAGCTGCATATTCTGCACCTTTCAATGTTTCCATCTTCTTTTGAACGGCAACAGCCTGCTTCATGATGCAACGGCCAACATTGAACTGACCTTGAGCATGGTTAGCATCCAATTCTACAGCCTTCAAGAAGCATTCCATAGCCTTGTTGTCGTCTTTCTTCTGTTCGTACATGATACCCATGACATTGTAAAGTTCTGCGCTATCCGGTTGTTTTGCAATAGCCTGTTCGATCATCTTCTGAGCTTCGTCATAGTTACCCTTGTTGATGTTATCGTTGATAAGGATGTTCAGATATTGGCTGTCCTTGTCACCGTGGATTGGAAGAGCTTCTTTCGCAAGAGCAACAACACCGTCGTTATCCTTCAACTCTGCATAGCAGAACAAAGCGTAGTCGAAAGCATCCTTTGACAAGTTGCCGTGCTTACGGGCATTGGCAAATGCATTGACAGCACCCTTCAAGTCTTTAGACTGCCACAAAGCTACACCCTGATAGAATTCGATTTGGCCGATGATAGTATCGTGAGCCATGAATTTGTCGCGGTCAGCGATGCCTGAATACGGAAGAGAAGCATAGATTTCCCAACATTTGGCAGCTTCAGCATATTTCTGACGTTCGTAAAGCATTGAACCGGCAAGCTGGAAATCATTGTGGTGACCTACCAAAGTATTCACCATGTCTTTTGAATATTTAGTTTTGATTTTCACTTTGCCTTTCTTGTTCACTTCCTTCACTGTGTCCAAAGGAAGGCCTGTCATGAAGTAGTCGTAACCCTTTACAATAGAGTTTGCCATCAAAACTGTATCAACAGCCTGACCCAACTGCAATTTAGAATAAGAGTTGTCGTACAAACCGAAACAAGCCTTGCCGGCAACATACCAAGTCTTGGCCTGGCCTTTTGTTTCTTCATTTGAAAGAGCCGGAACGATTTTTTCGCAAGCAGCCTTAAAATCTGAGTTGAAGCCGCCGATGGAATGTTCCACCTCTTCTACCAAACTTTTTTGAGCAAAGGCTCCGAACGAAGTCAAAGCACAAAGCAATAAAATAGATGTTTTCTTCATTTTAAGTTAGATTTATTTGTAGTTATTAATTCAATTCGTCAAACAGTCCTCCCAGCGGCATGCTGTCATCGGATGTCGGTTCTGCATCATCAGTTTCCACTTCCGGATTTTCTTCAATTGTTTCCGGAACTTCTACTGCTGTTGCTTCTGCACCTTCTTCCATTTCGAGAGCTTCTTCCTCAGAGTCCACCTTGCAGACAGATGCGATTTCGTCGTTACGCTTTTCAAGGTTAATCAAACGAACACCCTGAGTTGCACGACCCATCACACGGATATCAGCCACCTTCAGACGCAATGTGATACCCGACTTATTGATAATTACCAAGTCGTTCGAATCGTTCACATTCTTGATAGAAACAAGCTTACCGGTCTTTTCCGTTACGTTCAGCGTCTTCACACCCTTACCGCCACGGTTAGTGATACGGTAGTCATCGAGGTCTGAACGCTTGCCGTAACCCTGTTCCGATACCACCATCACTGTTTCGTCAGGCTTACCGGTCATTGTTATCATTCCTACCACTTCATCGTCGTCACCGTCGAGCGTCATACCCTTCACACCGGTAGACACACGGCCCATCACACGTACAGTACTTTCGTGGAAGCGGATAGCGCGGCCGTTGCGGTTAGCCATCAGCACTTCTGCATTACCGTCAGTCATGCGAACTTGGATAACCTGGTCGTCTTCGCGGATAACGATAGCATTCACACCATTCTGACGCGGACGTGAATAGGCTTCCAGACAAGTCTTCTTGATAATACCCTTCTTCGTACAGAAAATCAGATAGTGAGAATTGATGAATTCCTCATCGTCCAAACGTTTCACACGGATAAACGCATTCACCTTGTCGCCGGCTTCAATGTTCAGCAAGTTCTGGATAGCGCGACCCTTTGAATTCTTCGCACCTTCCGGAATTTCATACACTTTCAGCCAGTAGCAACGGCCCTTCTGAGTAAAGAAGAGCATATAGTTGTGCATGGAAGCCGGATAGATATATTCAATAAAGTCTTCTTCGCGTGTATCACTACCTTTCGCTCCGACACCGCCACGATGCTGTGCACGGAACTCGCTCAACGGCGTACGCTTGATATAGCCCAGGTGTGAAATTGTGATAATCATTGCATCATCGGCATAGAAGTCTTCAGCATTGAATTCTTCGGAAGCGTAAACGATTTCCGTCTTGCGCTCGTCACCGAATTTCTCACGGGTTTCAATCAATTCGTCTTCGATTACCTTGCGGCATACGCTGTCGTCAGTAAGCACCAAATTCAAGAATTCAATGCGCTTCATGAGTTCTTCATATTCCTCATGCAGTTTTGCCTGGCTCATGCCTGTCAATGCAGCCAGACGCATTTCCACGATAGCCTTAGTCTGCACCTCGTCGAGACCGAAGCGTTCGCTCAAACGTGAACGGGCTTCTTCCGTTGTCTTTGAGCTACGGATAATGCTGATAACCTCGTCAATGTTGTCGCTGGCAATAATCAAGCCTTGAACGATGTGGGCACGTTCTTCCGCCTTACGCAATTGGAAACGGGTACGGCGAATCACCACTTCGTGACGGTGTTTCAAGAACGCTTCCAAAAGTTCCTTGAGGTTAAGCAACTTCGGCAGACCGTCGACCAACGCCACATTGTTGACACTGAACGAAGACTGGAGCTGTGTCATCTTGAACAACTTGTTCAAAATAACGCTTGCATTGGCATCGCGCTTGATGTCGATGACAATGCGCATACCCGTACGGTCGCTCTCGTCGTTGATGTTTGAAATACCGTCGAGTTTCTTGTCCTCCACCAATTCGGCAATCGATTCAATCAATTGAGCCTTGTTGACATTATACGGTATTTCGTTTACTATAATCTTGTCGTGGTCTTTTTCTGATTCGATTTCGCATTTTGCACGGACAACGATACGTCCCCGACCTGTTTCATAAGCATCCTTCACACCGGCGTAGCCGTAAATGATACCGCCTGTCGGGAAGTCAGGAGCCGTGATATGCTTCATCAGTTCAGGAATCGTGATATCCGGATTTTCAAGCAATGCGATGGAAGCGTTGATGGCTTCCGTCATGTTGTGGGGAGGCATGTTGGTTGCCATACCTACGGCGATACCCGACGCACCGTTGACAAGGAGGTTCGGGAAACGTGTAGGCAATACCACCGGTTCTTCCAGCGTGTTGTCGAAGTTCGGTGTAAAGTCAACCGTTTCTTCGTCAATGTCACGCATCATTTCCTCTCCCATCTTCTGCAAACGCGCTTCAGTATAACGCATAGCCGCAGGAGAGTCACCGTCGATAGAACCAAAGTTACCCTGTCCGTCGATAAGCGGATAGCGCAATGACCATTCCTGGGCCATACGCACCATTGCCAAATAGACAGAAGAGTCACCGTGAGGGTGATACTTACCCAATACTTCACCGACAATACGAGCCGATTTTTTGTATCCTTGCGTTGACGTGTTGCCCAGCTTTTCCATACCGAAAAGAACGCGGCGGTGTACTGGTTTGAAGCCGTCGCGCACATCAGGCAAAGCACGGGATACAATTACTGACATCGAATAGTCGATGTATGCTTTTTGCATTTCGCTTTCAATATCAATCTTTATAATACGATCATCTTGCATCATATCAATTTTCTTTTTCCAATGCTTCTTTTTTCATTACATAAATCATACAAAGGTACAAATAATTCGCCAATCTACACCTTATATTATATATTGTTTTTATAAAAAAATAGTTAAGCAGACCGAGACGTTTCCATGCCAGTGGGTTTTCACAAAACGCCTCATTTGCGCTGCACATCCAAACACCACGACCGAACAAACAAAAGCGGCAGGAAACCATCGAGGATTCCTGCCGCCACACTATTAGTTGACTAAATCAAAAATAATAACCCAAAGTCACCGCCCAATAAGTGGCACGGTTATGAAGCTCATGCGTAATAGCATTTACATATTCGTCTTTATAATCTGTAAAATTGTTCAGACCATAGTTATAGCTTACGGCAACCTCTGTATTTTTCAGAATCATTGCACCAACGCCAACTCTCCAGTCCGTCTGCACAGTAGTAGGACTTAACGCATAAGAGTAACCGGACTGCAATCTCAGCCCAATCACAGGTCCAGTGAACACCATTGGAGAAACCACAGGCAAATCCAAACGATAGCGAAGCATAATTGGAATACTGATTGTAGTGACTTTATATTTATTGACATCATTACCGCTGATTTCAGTTACGGAACGCCGATAAATCTCTCCGGAAATTTGTTGGAACATTAATTCCGGGTCTATTCCAAAACCTTTATAAATATCTATTTTGGCAGCAAGACCACCAGTAAAGGAAACAACCGGCTCTCCGGTAAACGGATAGGCACATTGTGTCAAGTCCGTGCCATCAGCCGTTCCATTTGTATTCTCGACCGTCGACACAACCGCCCCTAACTTGATACCAAACTTTAAACCGACAGCATTCACAGACAAGGCTGAAAATGCCAACACTAATACTAAAAACAGTTTTTTCATATTTAACTTAAATTATATCAAACACTAAATTAGAAATAGTAGCCCAAAGCGACAATCCAATAGGTTGCCCTATTCTTCAAATCTGTATTTCTGTAATTATATTCTTCGTAATATTTCGCAAAGTTACGCAACCCATAGTTATAGCTGGCAGAGACTTCAATATTCTCATGAATCATTGCCCCTACACCAACCCGCCAATCAACGGAAACAAGCGACGGAGTGAAAGTAAAATACTTGGTTGACTGCAAACAAAATCCCACAACCGGCCCAGTGAAAATCATCGGAGAAACCACTGGAAGGTCATAACGATAGCGCAGCATAACCGGAATGCCTAATGTATATACATTACATTTCGCCTTTGAACGGCTTTCATTTGCCTCTTCTGGACGGACATATTTTCCAACAAATTGCTGAAACATAATTTCCGGATCAATGCCAAAGCCTTTATAGATATCAATTTTTGCCGACGCTCCTCCTGTAAATGTAACCGACCAATCGTCAATAAAAGGATAGTTCAAATTTGACAAATTAGTTCCATCGGAAACCCCATTGGTGTTTTCAACACTGGAAACAAGCGCGCCCAACTTAATACCGAATTTAAAACCGACAGCATTCACAGACAAGGCTGAAAACATCAACGCCAATACAATAAGCACATTTTTCATAGTTTTTTGATTTATTTTTATCAAAGATAACATATATATTTCAATTAAATCAAAAAGTGTCAAAAAAATCTTCTTATCTCCTAAATAAGAAAAGAAGCAGGTGGCCCAATAAAGAGTTGAACTTTTGGCATTATTTTTGATAGTCAAATTATAGATAATCTATAAAGCATAAACATGAACAGACCTGAAAAGAGGACAAAATATAGCCGAGAACTGACCACGATGCAGCTTTCCGGCAAATATGAAAACAACGATTTTGACGATGACGACGACGGTTTTCCCGAAGAGCCCCAGAAGGAGAACGAAGGAAACGCCACCGACCGCCAAAGCCAACAGCCGAAGAAATCCGGCCCTAACGACACGCCCGTACTGAACAAGTTCGGCAACGACATCACGCAGGCAGCCGAAGAAGGCAAACTGGACCCGGTTGTAGGCCGAGACCACGAAATAGAGCGACTGATACAAATTCTCAGCCGCCGCAAGAAAAACAATCCGGTACTGATCGGCGAGCCGGGTGTGGGAAAATCGGCCATTGTGGAAGGTCTTGCCCTGAGAATCAAGCAACGGCAAGTGTCACGCCTGCTCTACGACAAGCGTGTCATTTCGCTGGACATGGCCGCCGTAGTAGCCGGCACAAAGTACCGCGGACAGTTTGAGGAACGTATCAAGGCTATCCTCGACGAGCTGAAAAAGAACAAGGACATTATCCTGTTCATCGACGAGCTCCACAACATTGTGGGAGCCGGAAGTTCTACGGGGACAATGGATGCCGCCAACCTACTGAAACCGGCACTTGCCCGCGGCGACTTGCAATGTATCGGTGCCACTACCCTCGACGAATACCGCAAAAGTATCGAAAAGGACGGAGCTTTGGAACGCCGTTTCCAGAAAGTTATCGTCGAGCAGACATCGCCCGAAGAAACGCTGCAGATTTTGCAGAACATCAAAGCAAATTATGAAAACCATCATAACGTGACATTTACGGATGCCGCTCTGGCAGCGTGTGTCAAACTGACACAACGCTATGTCAGCGACCGCTCTTTCCCCGACAAGGCCATCGACGCCCTCGACGAAGCGGGAGCCCGCGTGCACATGGCCAACGTAAATGCTCCCCAATCGCTCATTGCTCTTGAAGAGAAAATCAGCGAAACCACTGTCCTTAAACTGAAAGCCGCACAGGCCCAGCAGTTTGAGGCTGCCGCCAAATACCGCGACGAAATCCACCAGATGGAAACGGCCCTTGTCCAGCAGAAGCACGACTGGGAAATCGAATTGCGGAATCATCGCGAAACCGTCGATGCTGACAAAATTGCGGAAGTGGTAGCCATGATGACAGGCGTGCCCGTCCAGCGTATCGCCCAGTCGGAAAGTGCCCGACTGCTCGACATGAAGGCGGAACTTCAGCGCGACATCGTCGGACAGGACGAAGCAATAGCGAAAATCGTAAAGGCAATACAGCGCAACCGCGTGGGCCTGAAGGATCCGAACCGCCCTATCGGCACATTCATGTTCCTCGGTCCGACGGGTGTAGGTAAAACCCATCTGGCCAAGAAACTGGCAGAATTTCTTTTTGACTCAAAAGATGCACTTATCCGCGTTGACATGAGCGAATACATGGAGAAATTCACGGTATCCCGCCTCACGGGAGCGCCTCCCGGATATGTGGGCTATGAAGAAGGCGGACAGTTGACAGAAAAAGTGCGCCGCCGTCCTTATAGCGTCATTCTTCTCGACGAAATCGAAAAGGCGCATCCCGATGTGTTCAACATGCTGTTACAGGTAATGGACGAAGGTCGTCTGACCGACAGCCTCGGCCGTTATGTGGACTTCAAGAACACGATTATCATCATGACATCGAACATCGGTACACGCCAATTGAAAGACTTCGGCAAGGGCATCGGCTTCGATACGGGCCGCGACATGAAAGAACATTCGCGCAGCGTCATCCAAAAAGCTCTGAACAAGGCGTTTGCGCCGGAATTCTTAAATCGTGTCGACGATATCGTGATGTTCAACTCGCTTGAGAAGGACGACCTGTTCAAGATTATCGACATCGAGCTGCGCGGTTTCATCAAGCGCGTGTCCGACCTCGGTTACGAGCTGACCATTACCGACGAAGCCAAGAATTTCATCGTTGAGAAAGGCTACGACCGCCAATACGGTGCACGTCCGCTGAAGCGTGCCATCCAGCAATACATCGAGGACGATTTGGCCGAAATGATGCTGCGTGCGGAACTGGAAAACAGCCGAAAACTGAAATTCGACGTCGACAAAGAGAACGACAAACTGAAATGCATCGTCGGCGAATAAGCAGCCGACTGACAATTTCGCCATACAAAACGGATAAAATGTCATACTTTTCCAAGTATGGCATTTTTTTTGCTTATCATGGGACAGAACAAAAAATACAAACAATCATGCAAAAAGGAAAAATTGGAGTAACTACGGAAAACATTTTTCCGGTTATCAAAAAATTCTTATACAGCGACCACGACATTTTTCTTCGTGAAATCGTTTCCAACGCTATCGACGCAACTCAAAAACTGAAAACACTTTCTTCCTGCGGCGAATTCAAGGGCGAACTCGGCGACCTGAAGGTTCGCGTGACCCTCGACAAGGAAAACGGAACATTGACCGTTTCCGATGCCGGTATCGGTATGACCGCAGAAGACGTTGAAAAATATATCAACCAAATCGCATTCTCCGGTGCAGAAGAATTCCTTGCCAAATACAAGGACAACGCCAATGCCATCATCGGACACTTCGGTCTGGGCTTCTACTCTGCCTTCATGGTATCCAAGAAAGTCGAAATCCGCACACTCTCTTATAAAGAAGGTGCAAAGGCCATCAGCTGGGTATGCGACGGTTCACCGGAATACGAATTGACAGAAATCGAAAAGGCAGAACGCGGTACGGACATCATTCTTTACATTGACGACGAATGCAAGGAATTTTTGGAAAAGGACAAAATCGAATCCTTGCTGAAGAAGTACTGCAAGTTCCTCCCTGTGCCTATCGTATTCGGCAAAAAGCAGGAATGGAAGGACGGAAAATTTGTCGACACGGAGGAAGATAATGTCATCAACGACACCAAGCCGGCATGGACTCTTCAGCCGTCCGAACTGAAAGACGAGGACTATCTGAAGTTCTACCACGAACTATATCCGGGCAACGAAGACCCGTTGTTCTGGATTCACCTGAACGTTGACTTCCCGTTCACGCTGACCGGTATCCTCTATTTCCCGAAACTGAAAAACAACCTCGATGCACAGCAGAACCGCATACAGCTCTACTGCAACCAGGTGTTCGTAACAGATTCAGTAGAAGGCGTAGTGCCCGACTTCATGATGATTATGCGCGGTGTCATCGACTCACCGGATATTCCGTTGAACGTGTCACGTTCTTATCTCCAGAGCGATGCCAACGTAAAGAAAATCTCTTCCTATATTACAAAGAAGGTGGCTTCGCAGCTTGAAAACATTTTCAAGACACGCCGTCAGGAGTTTGAAGAAAAATGGAACGACATCAAGATTTTCATCGAGTACGGCATGCTGACCGACGACAAGTTCTGTGATTCGGCCATGAAGTTTGCCCTTCTGCCAAACACCGACGACAAGAAATTCACGCTCGACGAATACAAGCAGCTCATCGAAAGCAACCAGACTGACAAGGACGGCAACCTCATCTATCTCTACACTACCGACAAGACAGCACAGTACAGCTATATCAAGGCGGCTACCGACAAGGGATACGATGTGCTTGTCATCGACGACCAGTTGGGCAGCCACTTTGTCGGACTGTTGGAACGCAAGCTCGAAAAATCGAGATTCGTGCGTGTCGACAGCGATGTGATTGAAAACCTCATTGTGAAGGAAGACCGCAAGACTGCCGAGCTTTCTACTTCGGAACGCAACATCATGACCGAACTGTTCAAGTCACAGATCCCGACAGTAGAAAAGAGCGAATTCCTTGTGTCGTTCGAAGCGCTCAGCGAAAATACCCAACCGGTACAAATCACACAGAGCGAATACATGCGACGCATGAAGGAAATGGCAGCAATGCAAAGCGGCATGAGCTTCTATGGTGATCTGCCTGACTCCTACAGTGTAATCCTCAACACCGAGCACCCGCTCATCAAACGTGTGATGGACGATGCGAAAGCCGCATTGAACGACAAGGTGATGCCTATGGAAGAATCCATCGACTCCATCAACAAAACTGTTGCCGAACTCCGCGACAAGAAGGATGCAACGGAAGCCGAAAAGTTGCAGATTACGGAAAACGAAGCCAAAGCTGAAAGTATCCGTAAGGAAGAAAACGAAGCTATCCGCACCTACGCTGCAAGCAACCCGCTTATCAAGCAGCTTATCGACCTGGCACTCCTCGGAAACAACCTGCTCAAAGGCCAGGCTCTCGACGAATTCCTGAAACGTTCAGTCGAGCTTTTGAAATAAACCTCTCCGAAAAAAGGACACATACGTTACAGCGACGGACGATTTGCCGACGGCATTTCGCCCGTCGCTTTTTCATAAACCCAAATCGGTCATTAGACTTTATATTGGATTGCGTATTGCTGTCAGGCAGATTGTTTTCTGCCTTTATCGAAGATGTAGCGGGCTACATCGAGAAAAGCAGGAAGCAAGATGCAGACAGCAATGCGGAAGGCAACTAAAGAGCCAACTATCGCACACAATCAATAGCAAAACCTTGATTGGCGGTCGAATGACCGTTTTGGGTTTAAAATTTTACACGCCGACTTTTGCTCGATTTACTAATTTGTTGTAAGTTTGTATCATTCAAAATCGCATTATGCTTGACAAACCAGCAAGAAAACACCATGTCGGACTCGCATTGAGCGGTGGCGGGGCAAAGGGATTTGTCCACGTGGGCATACTGAAGGCTTTTGACGAATATGGCATAAAGCCCGAAATCATATCGGGTGTCAGCGCCGGCTCCATTGTGTCCGTACTCTATGCCAGTGGCTACGGCTACAAGGAGATTCTCGACATGTTCAAAAATTCCCATTTCTCGGATTTCATCAACCTCGGTATTCCCAAAGACGGATTTTTCAAGCTCGACGGTTTGGCAAAATTCCTGAAAGCAAACCTGCCTGTCACGAATATCGAAGAACTGAAACTGCCGACCATTGTCTGCGCGACGGACTTTGACCACGGTGTGCCGGTTAAGTTTGAATCTGGAGGAATCATCGACCGAGTGATAGCCTCCTGCTCCATTCCCATCATTTTCCGTCCTCATAAAATCAACGGAATCAATTATGTGGATGGAGGCGTAGTCCGAAATCTTCCGGCTTGGGCCATTCGGCGCCAATGTGACATCCTGATTGGAGCCAACTGCCAGCCCATCGTCAACAAACCCTACAAGCCGACACTGCTTTCCGTGGCACAACGCAGCTTCGACCTGCTCGTCAAATATAATGCAACTCCCGACATGCGCCTTTGTGATGTTGTCATCAAGACAGAAGAAGCGAGCAACTACACGGCATTCAGCATACAGGAGATGGACAAGCTTTTCAACATTGGCTACCAGAAAGCAGTCCAAGTCATTGAAAGTACAAAACTAATCGACAAATTGTCAAAATAATATGAACGACAAACTTATCATCTATCAAATTTTCACCCGTCTGTTCACCAACATGAACACCAACTGTGTGCCCAACGGCACCATCGAGCAGAACGGCTGCGGAAAATTGAACGACATAACCGAAACGGTGCTCAACTCCCTGGCCGACATGGGAATCACTCACATCTGGTATACAGGAGTAATTGAACACGCCACAAAAACCAACTACGAACGCTACGGCATACGTCCCGACAATCCACATATCGTCAAAGGCAATGCCGGTTCTCCATATGCCATAAAGGACTACTACGACATTGATCCCGACCTCGCTGTCGACGTGCCCAACCGCATGAAGGAATTCGAAGCACTCGTGAAGCGTACCCACGACTGCGGCATGAAAGTAATCATTGACTTCGTGCCAAATCATGTGGCACGCCAATACCATTCGGATGTGGCACCTGCCGGCATTAAGGATTTCAGTGCCGACGACGATACAAGCGTATTCTTCAGTCCGAACAACAATTTCTATTATATTCCCCGCCAGAAATTCTCGCCGAGCTTCGACCTCGGTAGCGGTGACGATGCCTACAACGAATTTCCGGCAAAAGCGTCAGGCAACGACTGTTTCCACGCGTTCCCCAATCAGTACGACTGGTATGAAACCGTAAAACTGAACTACGGTATCGACTACGGCAACGGCTCCACCCACTTCTCCCCGATTCCCGACACATGGTTCAAAATGCTCAACATACTGCGTTTCTGGGCAGGCAAAGGTGTCGACGGCTTCCGTTGCGACATGGCGCACATGGTGCCGGTTGAATTCTGGCAATGGGCTATATCCCAGGTTAAGGAAAAATATCCTGACATCAAATTCATCGCCGAGCTCTACGACGTGCACATCTACCGCGACTATATTTATCGCGGAGGTTTCGACTACCTCTACGACAAGGTAAACCTCTACGACACATTGCGCGGAATCCAGTGCCACAACATTTCCGCCGCACAGATTACAGGCTGTTGGCAGACTGTGGAAGGCATTGCACGCCACATGCTCAACTTCCTTGAGAATCACGACGAACAGCGTTTCGCCTCACGCGAATATGCCGGCAACGCCCACCTGGTTCTGCCCTCACTGGTAGTTGCAGCAACCATCAACAACGGCCCGATGATGATATATGCCGGACAGGAACTCGGCGAACGTGCCGAAGATGCAGAAGGCTTCAGCGGACGCGACGGACGTACAACGATTTTTGACTATTGGGGAGTAAAAACTCTGCAACGATGGTACAATAACGGTAAATGCAACTACGACCACCTGTCGGCCGACGAAATACAGCTTCGTGAAACCTATGCCACCCTCTTGAAACTTGCAACAAGGGAAAAAGCCATCTGCAAAGGCAGTTTCTTCGATGTCATGTACGTCAACTACAACAATCCGACATTCAACCCTCACAATGTCTACACCTACATCCGCGTCTATGACAACGAAGTGATTGTAATAGCCGTCAACTTTGCCGGTTGTGCTTTTTCGTGCGACATCACCATTCCCCAGCATGCATTCGACGTACTGAATATGCAAAAAGGAACATTCATGGCCACCGAACTGCTGACCGGAAAGAAAGCGAAAAAAACGCTCTCTGAATCAGAGCCTTTCCATGTCGAGTTGGCTGGAAACGGTGCAGCTTTATGGAAAATCAAATTCCCGAAAAGCAAAGCCGTGAAAAATAAAAATGAAAAAACTTCCACAAAGAAGTCACCGAATACATAATTTATATGTATTTTTGCAAAAAATTTTTCAGCTCAAAGCTATGAACAACAACTTGCCTCCTTTTAAGATTTTTTCCGGCACAAAATCTCAGTATCTCGCTGAAGCAATTTGTGCAGAACTTGGTGTAGAATTAGGTAAAATGAACATCCAGCATTTTGCCGACGGTGAATTCGAAGTATCGTTCGAAGAATCTATCCGTGGTTGCGAAGTGTTCTTGGTACAGTCCACTTTCCCGAACAGCGACAACCTGATGGAACTTTTGCTGATGATCGACGCTGCTAAGCGTGCTTCAGCTAAATCAGTTATTGCTGTTGTTCCTTATTTCGGTTGGGCTCGTCAGGACCGCAAGGACAAACCGCGTGTGTCAATTGCTGCCAAATTGGTTGCCGACCTGCTTAGTGCAGCCGGTATCGACCGTTTGATCACAATGGACCTTCACGCAGACCAAATCCAAGGTTTCTTCAACGTACCGGTTGACCACCTCTACGCTTCTTCAATCTTTATCCCTTACATTCAGTCATTGAATCTTAAGGACCTTGTTATTGCTACTCCTGACGTTGGTGGTGCTAAACGTGCCAACAGCTACGCTAAATATCTCAATGTGCCTTTGGTACTCTGCCACAAACAGCGTGCAAAAGCCAATGTAGTAGAAAACATGACTGTCATCGGTGAAGTTGAAGGCAAGGACGTTATCCTTGTTGACGACATGGTTGACACAGCCGGCACAATCACTAAGGCTGCCGACTTGATGAAGTCAAAAGGTGCAAAATCAGTTCGCGCACTCGCTTCACACGCTATCATGAGCGACCCTGCTTCTGAACGCGTTGACAACTGCGCTCTGACTGAAATCATCTTCTCTAACAGTATTCCGTTCAAGAAAGAGTGCAAGAAGGCTACCATCCTTACTATCGCACCTTTGTTCGCCGACACAATCCGTCGCGTACACGAATACGAATCAATCAGTTCACAGTACTTGATTAAATAAAGTTTTTCATCTATAATGTGTTTATGGAAAGCAACGGGAAAAATTTCCCGTTGCTTTTTTTATGGTTAAAAGTCTATAATTTTCAAAAAAATGTAACCAACATATAAAATTAACCGCTAAATTTACGCTACAAATTAACCTTAACAATTTTATTTACAAACCTATCTAAATTTCAATCACTATGAAAAAAATTATTTTTTCAGTAATGCTCCTGTGCAGCAGTGCGATTGGATTTGCGCAACTTCTTGACGTGACTTCTATCCAGCAAGTCAAGTTTCCGGAAGGCGTAACACCTTATGTTTCAACAATGAGTCCGAACGGCGACTATATGCTCGTTTCCGACCAGCTGAAACCGGGACTCCAAAAGTACGACTTTGCAACAGGAAAGCTTTCGGTAGTCACAACAGCCCAAGGCTCGGGTTATGACGTAAAAATTCTTGACGACGGAAACACGATCATCTACCGTGAAACAGAAGTAGACGCTAACCGCCTGAGAAAAACATCGCTCAAATCTAAGAACCTTTCAACAGGTGAAGTGAAAACCATTGTAAAAGCAACACGCGACCTTGAAGGCGTAACAGTCGGGAAACAGGCTGTCTATGCTGTCAACAACGGAAAACTTACGACTAAAGCCTACAACAACACATCGGTCAACAAAAACACACCGGTGGTTTCCATCAAGTACGGCCAATTGCTCGTAACACGCAACGGAAAGACAAAAGTGATTTCTCCGAACGGACAAAGCGGACAAAGCTACCTGTGGCCGTCTGTATCACCCGACGGAACTAAAATTCTTTACTACCTGTCAACCAAAGGTGCCTATGTATGCGACATTGACGGAAAGAACGCCCGCTTTATCGGTGTAATCCGCGCTCCGAAATGGTATGACAACAACATCGTTATCGGTATGTTGGATTCCGACAACGGCTACAACATCACTGACTCGAAAATCATTGCTATCGACAGCAAAACACTCGTTCGTCAGGAAGTTACCGACGGAAAACAGATTGCCATGTATCCGTCTGCCAATAAAGCCGGCAATATCATTTCATTCACAACTCCAAATGGAGAAGCATACATCATTAATGTAAAAACTAAATAATACGACATGAAACGCAGACTATTAATGGCTTCTGCACTTACAGTTTTGGCCTGCGGAAGCATTTTTGCCAACAAAACGGCAGAAGAAGTCAGAATATATCTTAACCCGGGACACGGCAGCTGGAGTCCGAACGACCGTCCACTGCCAACCATCGGCCGCGAACCGTACAATAGCGCCGATGTCGACACTACCGGTTTCTTTGAATCAAACACCAACCTGCACAAGTGTTTCTCAATTCTTGACGAACTGGTGGAAGCAGGTGTTCCTTTCGACCGCACAAAGAACCAGACAAACGACAACCCGACACGCGTTGGTGCAGCTCTCGACTTGAGCCAGCATATCGTTATGTCGCACGTAAAGGCAGGTCCTTATCCATACGTTAAAGGCGGAGAAAACGAATTTGCCTACAACCGTAACCTGTCAGAAATCCGTGAAGAAGTAGAAGCCAACAACTTCGACATCTTTATCTCTGTTCACTCGAATGCAGCTTCAGAAGGTACCTCAACAAACTATCCTCTTTACCTGTATCGCGGTACAGACGCTGAAGAAGCTTGTCCGGGCAGCCGTGCTTTGGCTGAACACATCTGGCCATACGGATATTCGAACGAACATCAGACTTGGAGCTACTATTCAATGGACACCAAGAATGTTCGCGGTGATATTTCCTTCTACGGCAGTTCACAAATAATCGAAAATAACGGAAACCAATATGAAGGCTATCTTGGCGTTCTGCTCCACAGCGTTCCGGGATTCCTGGTAGAAGGTTACTTCCACACTTACCAACCGGCTCGCCAACGTGCCATGAACGACGACGTTTGCCGCCTCGAAGGACATCTTTATGCAAGAGGTCTTATCGACTATATGGGTTGGAAAGCAGAAACAACCGGTGAAATCTACGGTATCGTTCGCGACCTTCATGAAAAATTCTCACACCAGTACTACACTCCGGCAGCCCGCACCGATGACCAGTACAAACCGTTGAACGGTGTTACTGTCACTCTTAGCAAAGACGGACAAGTAGTGAAAACATACACCACCGACAACGAATGGAACGGTGCGTTCATTTTCACTGACCTCGAACCGGGTGAATATACCCTTTCATATGCTGCTGAAGGCTATAAGGAAGCATTCGAAGAATACTTGGCACCTGTAACAGTAAAAGCTAACGAAACTTCTTATGTAAAAGCATTCCTTGAAGCTGAAGGCTATGAGCCACCGGCAGTAGTTTATGAAAACTATCCGGATTTGGTAAACAACCCGGCATTCCAACTTGGTTCTGAATACAACTTTACACAAACTTACGTTGACGAAGCACAAGTAAAAGATGAAGCCGACGTATTGGCCGGCAAGACTGTTCGCCGTACAATTCTTCGCGACAATCTTATCTATACTCTCGCCGTTGACGAAAACAGAACTCCGTATATCTACGTATTTGACGCCGACACCAAAGCATTGGTAAAAACACTGAATACAACTGACAACGTAGTAGTTGAAGACGGTAGCGTTTACAACGAACAGTTGAAGTCAAAGACAGACGAAGCCGACTACAATGACTGGATGACCTATGCACAAGACCTATATCCTATTTCCGATATTGGTTTCACAGCCGACGGCGTACTCGTTGCATGTAACAAGTCAATCGTCCAATTCCAGACAGAAGAATACGGCGAAATGGGTACATTCCGTATCTATAAGTGGGATAATCTGGAAGAAGGTACAGCTCCGACAATCTGGTACGAATCAAAAGGACTTGATGCATCTGCTGCCCTCTACGCCGGTTATACTGGTGAAACAATGGCTGTCAGCGGTTCTTCTGACGATTGCAACATCTTCGTTCCAAGTAAATCCGGATGGTCAAACGGTATCCGTATCATCAACTACAACGTAGCTGACGGTTCATGGACAAATATGCGTAACCAACCTAATTCGCTTGATGAATGGGGTGAAGATTTCCAATTCACAATTTCTCCGCGTGGCAAATCAAACATCATCGTAGACAGCAAGGCTATCGCTCCTATCGAATATGAATTCAACAGCACTCCGGTTCAACCGATGATTGAATTGGGCAAAATGTCGGAAGAACTCTGCAACGTAGAGTCACGCAGCGCCAACTACTTCAAATATTCAGGACGCGACGTAATGGTTGCTCCGACAATCGAAGAAGGCAAGAGTGTAGGTGTTGCAATGTTCGACATTACTGATGGTTTGGACAAGGCACAAATGATTACAACTGCCAATACAAACATCGACGCTGCAGAAGCTGCTGCAGTAAGTGCAATGGGTAGAGCAGTCGTTACAACTGACGACTATGAAGTGGTAACCGACGCTCAAATCGAACTTTATGTTTCACGCGACGGTAAGATTTCTAAATTCACAACAGCCGGTACAAAACAACCGACAAGCGTTTCTGCATTTGCACGCAATCTGACTGCAAATGTTGGCGACGGCAGTACAGAATTCACATTCAACGCTACATTCGACGCCCCGAATGCAAACGTAATATTCAAGAACGCAACTTCAGGCGAAGAACTCGGACGCGTTGCTTTGGGTGCTGTAACTGCAGGTGAAAACACATTCACAGTAGAAAATACAGAAATCCCTGCCGGCGAAATCGCTTGGGCTATCGAAGTTGAAAACGTCAAGGCTGCAACTCCGGCTGTTACAAACTCCATACCTTACACCTACGGTCGTGGTGTTTATGTAAACAACAACCCGGCAAGCAAGACATTCGGTACTATCTACGCTTCTAACTCTAAGGACGGAACAAACAACCTTGGCATCTATGTATATGCTCCTGACATGACTGAAGTGAAGGCTGCAATTGGCAACACAGAATTCGATGCAAGCAACTCTTCTTCTCCATTCCGTTTGGGCATGATGGACGACGGTACATTGATGATTTCCGACTGGTCGGACGCTCACGGAGGTCTGTTCCTGATGGATCCGGAAACATACGAAATCACTAACTTCTTCGACGGTGATCGCGACGCTACCGGCCAAATCACCAACAACGGCACAGCTATCGGTGGCGGTACAACCGGCAGCGACTTCTGCAACGGTTCTATCTACACATTCTGTGAAGACTATCCTGCAGGCAACGCCGGCAACAAGCTGCTCCGCTACGATTCAGGCGAAGCCAAGACTTGGAACCAGGCTCCGACATTCGTTTACGACGACGCTTCCAAACTGTTGCCGAACACCAACGTTCATGTAGTAGCTGCTGAAAACGGTTTCTGGGCATCTCAGACTCGCTACACAGGCAACAATACCGGCGATGTTCCGGCTTTGATCTATGTAAGCAAAGAAGGTTCTGTCCTCTACAACTCCGGTAAATCAAACGGTGAAGACCTCAATGGTTGCAACGGTTCAGGTTTCGGAATCAATGCTGCCAACAACTTGCTGGCTATCGCTGACGGCGACGGCAACATCGTTGTCTACGACTTGACTTGGAACGAAGGCACTCCGGCATTGGCATACAAATACAAGATTGCCAGCGCACAGGCTTCTTATCAGCTCGCATTCGACTATGCAAACAACTTGTACGTGGCAACTCAGGGTGCAATCATCCGCTACGCTCTTCCGGGTGTCGACAACACAATCGAAACTCCGGCTGAAGGCACAATCATGGTCAACGAAAGCTCCGTTGAAAATGTTGCTGCCGAACACGTGGCTGTTTACCCGAATCCTGCAGTCGATGTAGTGAACATTGAAATGGCATCCGCCATCAACAGCGTGGCTGTTTACAGCGTATCCGGTGCAGCTGTCAATGCTGACGTTAATGTCAACGGCAACAAGGCCACTATCAATGTCAGCGGTCTGACTTCTGGCATGTATATCGCCAAGATCAACAACACAACTGTCCGCTTCATCAAAAAGTAATGAATGACTGACAGTTAAAAGCTGATTCTTATAATTTTCCGATTGGGTACCGTCGCTATGGCGGTGCCCAATCTTTTTGTTTTTATGCCGGTTTTTCTATCAAAATATAATTTTTAAGCACATTTTATTGATATTTTATTTTGTTTTTCCGCAGATTTATATAATTTTGCAACCAGAAACGATTCAAGTATGACAAATCAAAGCATTAACATATCAATTATTGGTATTCTTCTATCAGGTCTAATTATTAGCACACCGGAATAGAAGGGGTTATTGTTTTGCTGTATTTATTTTAATGAGTAACAACGTAGGCCTTTCTTCATGACGAGAAAGGCTTTTTATTTTGCAATAAACTATGGACAACAGATTATTCTTTTTCGACACGACGTTGCGCGACGGCGAGCAGGTGCCGGGTTGCCAGTTGAATACGGTGGAAAAAATTCAGGTGGCAAAAGCGTTGGAGTCATTGGGAGTGGATGTCATCGAGGCCGGATTTCCCATTTCGAGCCCGGGTGACTTTAATTCTGTCATCGAAATCTCCAAGGCGGTGACATGGCCAACAATCTGTGCACTGACACGGGCCGTGCAGAAAGATATCGACGTAGCAGCCGAAGCATTGAAATTTGCCAAACACAAGCGCATACATACGGGCATCGGCACATCGGATTCGCACATCAAATATAAATTCAACTCCAACCGCGAGGAAATCATTGAGCGCGCGGTGGCAGCCGTGAAGTATGCACGCCGCTTTGTGGACGATGTGGAATTTTATGCGGAAGATGCAGGACGTACCGAAAACGAATATCTGGCACGTGTCATCGAGGCGGTGATTGCTGCCGGAGCAACGGTGGTCAACATTCCCGACACGACGGGCTACTGCCTGCCGACGGAATATGGAGCAAAAATCCGCTATCTGATGGAAAACGTGAAGGGCATCGAAAAGGCCATCATTTCTACCCACTGCCACAACGACCTAGGTATGGCAACGGCCAACACGATGAGCGGTGTGCTGAACGGCGCACGACAGGTGGAAGTGACCATCAACGGTATCGGTGAACGTGCCGGCAACACGGCTTTGGAAGAAATTGCGATGATTATCAAGTGCCACAAGGACATTGATATCGACTGCAATATCAACACGCAGAAAATCTACCCGACCAGCCGGCTTGTATCGAGCCTGATGAACATGCCCGTACAGCCCAACAAGGCGATTGTCGGACGAAACGCATTTGCCCACTCGTCGGGCATCCACCAGGACGGCGTGCTGAAAAACGTGCAGACCTACGAAATCATCAATCCGCAGGATGTGGGCATCGACGACAACTCGATTGTTCTGACGGCACGCAGCGGACGTGCGGCGTTGAAGAACCGTCTTTCCATTCTCGGCGTAAAGGCGGAAGGCGAAAAGCTCGACAAGATTTACGAGGCATTCCTGAAACTTGCCGACAAGAAGAAGGACATCAACGACGACGACATTCTCTTGCTCGCAGGAGCCGATCGCACACAGAACCACCGCATCAAGCTGGAATACCTGCAAGTGACGAGCGGCGTGGGCATCCGTCCGGTGGCAAGCATCGGGCTTAACATCAGCGGCGAACATTTCGAGGCGGCGGCTACGGGCAACGGTCCGGTGGATGCGGCCATCAACGCGCTGAAACGCATCATCGAACGCCAGATGACCATCAAGGAATTCACCATCCAGGCCATCAGCAAGGGAAGCGACGACATGGGCAAGGTGCACATGCAGGTGGAATACGACGGACACCTCTACTACGGTTTCGGCGCAAACACGGACATCATCGCCGCTTCGGTGGAAGCATATATCGACTGTATCAACAAATTTAAAATATAATCAATGAACACGCTTTTTGACAAAATATGGGACAAGCACGTAGTGCAGACTGTGAACGAAGGTCCTACCCAACTGTATATCGACCGTCTTTACTGCCATGAGGTAACCAGCCCTCAGGCTTTCGACGGACTCCGTGCTCGCGGCATCAAATGCCTGCGTCCGGAAAAAATATTCTGCATGCCCGACCACAATACGCCGACGCGCAATCAGGATAAACCGATTGCCGACGAGGTGTCGCGCACACAGGTCGACACACTGGCAAGGAATGCGAAAGAATTCGGACTGAACCACTTCGGCATGATGAACCCGAAAAACGGCATTATCCACGTGGTGGGACCGGAACGCGGACTGACGCTGCCGGGCATGACGATTGTTTGCGGCGACTCGCATACGTCGACCCACGGTGCCATGGGTGCCGTAGCGTTCGGCATCGGAACGAGCGAGGTAGAAATGGTGCTGGCTTCGCAGTGCATTTTGCAGACACGCCCGAAAACAATGCGCATCACCGTCGACGGCACGCTGAAAAAAGGCGTTACAGCAAAGGATGTGGCACTCTACATGATGTCAAAAATGACCACCAGCGGCGCAACGGGCTATTTCGTGGAATATGCCGGCTCGGCTGTCCGCTCGCTGTCGATGGAAGGCCGCCTGACACTGTGCAACCTCTCGATTGAAATGGGCGCACGCGGAGGCATGGTGGCTCCCGACGAAACGACATTCGAATACATCAAGGGCCGCGAATACGCACCGAAAGGCGAAGGATGGGACAAGGCTCTCGCCTATTGGAAAACGCTCCGCAGCGACGACGATGCGGTGTTTGACAAGGAAGTGACGTTCAAGGCCGAAGACATCGAGCCGATGATTACCTACGGAACCAATCCGGGTATGGGCATGGGCATCACGGAAGCCATTCCGACAACCGACGGCATGAGCGAAACGGAAAAAGGCTCGTTCTTGAAATCAATGGACTACATGGGCTTCCGTCCGGGCGAAAAGCTATTGGGCAAGCCGGTGGACTATGTGTTCCTCGGCGCCTGCACCAACGGCCGTATCGAGGATTTCCGTGCCTTCGCTTCTATCGTCAAAGGCCGCAAGAAAGCCGACCGCATCACGGCATGGCTCGTGCCGGGCTCTTGGATGGTCGATGCACAGATTCGTGAGGAAGGGCTCGACAAGGTGCTGGAAGCCGCAGGATTCGAAATCCGCCAGCCGGGCTGCTCGGCATGTCTGGCAATGAACGAGGACAAGATTCCGGCAGGAAAATACTCCGTATCGACAAGCAACCGCAACTTCGAGGGCCGTCAGGGTCCGGGTTCACGCACGTTGCTCGCAAGTCCGCTGACAGCGGCGGCAGCGGCTGTGACAGGCGTCATCACCGACCCGCGCGAACTTATGTAAATCCCCCTATCCCATTTTTAAACCGAAAAAACGATGAAACAGAAATTCAACATCATACAAAGCACCTGTGTTCCGCTTCCGCTGGAGAACGTGGACACCGACCAAATCATTCCTGCCCGCTTCCTGAAAGCCACCACACGCGAGGGCTTCGGCGAAAACCTGTTCCGCGACTGGCGATACGACAAGCAGGGCAACAAAATCGACTCGTTCGTGCTGAACGACCCTACCTACGGCGGCCAAGTGCTGGTAGCCGGCAAGAATTTCGGTTCGGGTTCGAGCCGCGAGCATGCCGCATGGGCAATTGCCGACTATGGTTTCCGCGTAGTGGTGTCGAGCTTTTTCGCCGACATCCACAAGAACAATGAGCTGAACAATTTTGTTCTTCCGGTAGTGGTCAGCGAAGAATTCCTGAAGGAGCTGTTTGATTCCATTTTCAGCAATCCGAAAATGGAAGTGACCGTCAATCTTCCGGAACAGACGATTACAAACAACGCCACAGGCCGAACGGAGCATTTCGAAATCAATGCCTACAAGAAGCATTGCCTGATGAACGGCCTCGATGACATCGATTTCCTGCTGACAAACAAGGACAAAATTGAAGCATACGAGAAAACTAACCAATAAATTTGCAATCTATGAGGTATCCTCTCATTGAAATAATGGATACAACCCTCCGCGACGGCGAGCAGACCTCGGGGGTGAGCTTCACCAGGAGCGAAAAGCTGAGCATTTTCAAGCTGCTGGTGGAAGAGCTCCATATCCCCCGTGTAGAAGTGACGTCGGCCCGGGTGTCGTCGGGGGAGTTCGACACGCTCAAGCGTATCTGCGACTGGGCGGGAAAGAACGGACATCTCGAAAAAGTGGAAGTGCTGGGCTTCGTCGACAACGGACTGTCGGCGGAGTGGATACGCGAAGCCGGCGGAAAGGTTATCAACCTGCTCTGCAAGGGCAGCGAAAAGCATTGCCGCGGACAGCTGAAGAAAACCCCGGAAGAGCATATCGAGGATGTGCTGAAAGAGGTGAACATTGCCGTGGCCAAAGGGCTGAAGGTGAACGTATATCTGGAGGACTGGTCGAACGGCATCAAGGACAAGCCTGAATATGTGTTCAACATGATGGACAAGCTGCGCTATGCACCCATCGAACGCTTCATGCTGCCTGACACGCTGGGCATTCTCGACCCCTACAACACGTTCGACCTGGTGAAAAAGATGGTGAAGGAATACCCGGAACTGCGTTTCGACTTCCATGCCCACAACGACTACGACCTGGCAACGTCGAACCTCTTTGCGGCTCTGAAGGTGGGAGCATCGGGTGTCCACACGACGGTAAACGGACTGGGCGAACGTGCAGGCAACGCTCCGCTGTCGAGTGCCGTGGCAATTATCCACGACATGCTGAAACTGCAAACGGGCATCGACGAAACGAAAATCAACCGCGTGAGCCGTATCGTGGAGTCGTACTCCGGCGTGGCAATTCCGTTCAACAAGCCGATTATCGGTGAGAATGTGTTTACGCAATGCGCCGGTGTTCATGCCGACGGCGACAGCAAGGACAAGCTCTATTTCAACAACTTGATTCCGGAACGCTTCGGCCGCACGCGCGAATATGCGCTGGGCAAGCTTTCGGGCAAGGCAAACATTCGCAAGAATCTGGAAGCCATCGGATTGGAACTGAGCGAGGAAAACATTCAGAAAGTGACGCAGCGCATCACCGAGTTGGGCGACAAGAAGGAAATCGTGACACAGGAGGACCTGCCCTACATCGTGACCGACGTGCTGAAACACGGCAACCGCAGCGACAAGATAAAGCTAATCAACTACCAGCTTTCCATAACGCAGGGTCTGCGCCCTACGGCTATCGTCAAGGTGGAAATCAACGGCAAGGAATATATGGAAAGTTCGGTGGGCGACGGACAGTATGACGCATTCGTGAAGGCGATGAAGAAAATCTACAAGGGGCAGCGCCGCCGTGAATTCCCGTCGCTGACCAACTATGCGGTCAATATCCCGCCGGGCGGACGTACCGACGCCCTTGTGCAGACCACCATCCATTGGGAATTCAAGGGCCGCACGCTGAAAACCATCGGTTTGGATGCCGACCAGAACGAATCGGCCATCAAGGCTACCATCAAGATGCTGAACATAGTGGAAGATTTTTAAATCCCCGGCATCAAACAAACTGACAAGAACAAAAAAAACGAAATAACAACGAAATACAATGAAACTGAAAATTGCAGTACTTCCCGGCGACGGCATCGGACCGGAGATCATGGATGTTGCCATGAATGTGATGAAAGCCGTATGCAAGAAATTCAACCACGAACTGGAATATAAAACGGCGCTTGTCGGTGCCTGCGCCATCGACGCCACCGGCTCACCCTACCCCGACGAAACGCATCAGCTCTGCATGGAGTCGGATGCGGTTCTCTTCGGTGCCATCGGTTCGCCGAAATACGACAACGACCCGACAGCCAAGGTACGCCCCGAACAGGGACTGCTCGCCATGCGCAAGCAGCTCGGCCTCTATGCCAACATACGCCCGGTAACCACGTTCCCGAGCCTTATCTACAAGTCGCCACTGCGTGCCGACCTCGTCGACGGTGCCGACTTCATGTGCATCCGCGAACTGACCGGCGGCCTCTACTTCGGACGTCCGCAGGGACGTAGCGAAGACGGCAACACGGCCTACGACACCTGTGTGTACCACCGCTACGAAATCGAGCGCATCGTGCGCCTTGCCTACGAATACGCGCTGAAACGCCGCAAGAAGGTGACCGTGGTCGACAAGGCCAACATTCTTGCCACCTCCCGTCTGTGGCGCGAAGTGGCGAAGGGAATCGCCGCCGAATATCCCGACGTGACAACCGAATATCTCTACGTCGACAATGCCGCCATGCGCATGATTCAATGGCCGAAGGACTTCGACGTACTGGTGACTGAAAACATGTTCGGCGACATTCTCACCGACGAGGGTTCCGTCATCACGGGCTCGCTCGGCATGCTCCCGTCGGCTTCCGTGGGCATCCACACATCGGTGTTCGAACCGATTCACGGCTCCTATCCGCAGGCTGCCGGCAAGGACATCGCCAACCCGCTGGCCACAGTGCTTTCAGCGGCCATGATGCTCGACTATTCGTTCAACCTCAAAGCCGAGGCCGAACTCGTGCGTAAGGCCGTCAACGCATCGATGGATGCCGAAGTAGTGACCGAGGACATCGCCGCCAAAGGTGCCAAAGCCTACCGCACCAGCGAAGTCGGTAAATGGCTCGTCGACTACATCGAGAAAGCCTAACGCCCCACTCCGAAAAACGATGAATGCTTTATAACCGAAGCACGTCCCCCGGGAAATCCCAAAGGACGTGCTTCTATTTTGTTTTATGAGACCGAATGACATTACCGTTATCCTTTTCTTCGCTCATATCATTGGCATTCTCACACTAATTCATATTTCATTTACTCACGCTCTACAAAAACAATTCATTCTCTTTGCGAATGGAGCAGGCTTTTTTCAGCATAAGGTTGGCGGCGAAGAGCATCACGAGGCTGACTTTTCTGCCTTTGCGAGGACAAACGGCTACGCAACGCATGCAGGAGATACACTTGTCGCGGTCCACTTTTCCATAGTCGGCGGCATCGATAGCTCCGACGGGGCACTTGCGTGCACAAGCTCCGCACTTGTTGCATTTTCGGGTGGGTTTCGGCACAAAGCCAACTTTACTTACCTTCCGATAAGGACGGTTGCCGGGAATAGCCGGTTCTCCAACACTACCGGAAGAAAGCCGCTCGCGAATCTTGACGGCAAAAGCCATAAGCTGACGACAATCGTCGGCATCGGGGCGCCCTGCGGCATAGCGTCGGGCAATGGAATGTTCCGCCACGGCAGCAACAGCCGCCACTACACGAAAGCCACCGTTCACCACCACATCGCGAAGCTCGACCAACGTATCCTCATAGGCACGATTGCCATAGACACACACCAAAACAGCCTTTGCGCCATTACCCTGCAACCGGGCAATGCGATCAACCGCGGGCGAAGGCACTCGTCCGCTATACGACGGCACGGCAATCACCACCTCATCGTCGGCCGACAACGCAGGCAATTGAAAGTCTGTCCGATTGTCAGTCAAATCGACATCGGAAACCGTATCCGCTAACCCGTTTGCCACCAATGCGGCAACTTTCTTTGTTCCTCCAGTAGGACTGAAATAAATATTATAGCACGCCATTTTTTCAATTATTTAAATGATTGCAGTCGGAACTGCATCCTATTGATTTCAAATATACGAAAAGGTGAGCGGAGAATAAAATAATGAAACTTGTTTCAATTATTTTTTATCCCGAACCGCAACTTATATTATCAAAATATAGCGAAAAACATACATTCAAGCAAATCTCCGCGATCCTCAAAGCCGACATCTTTTCATCGGCAATTGCCGGCGGGATTTACAATGTATTCCGACAAGTTGATAAACTGAACGCCGTCGGCCTGCAAGCGTCCGACAACCTGCTTGAATTCATTCCATCGGGCATCGTCCCAACTGTTGGGATGTCCTTGCAAATAGAAGGTGTTGCAATGGCGCCAGCGGCCAAGATAATTGATAAGAAATTTGTGGTAGTCAGGATTGTGGTAAGGATATTCCATCTCTAAGGTTTCACGGATGACGAGCCCTTTGTAGTGACGGAGTTCGGGAAATGAACGGTCGACCATGACGAGGCGAATGTTGGGAATGGTCGACAAGGCACTGTCGGTCACTTCATTGCAATTTGTCCAATGAGGTCCCCAGGCATGAAGCGTGATGCCTGTTTTGGCGACACAGAGAGAATCGGTAAGACGGAGGGCCTGCTGCTGCGAAGCAAAATCTTGTTCAAATTCGCCCGTTTCATCACCGCTCGTCCGATTACGGAAACCATGGTTCCAGAATTCAATGCCGTCAATGGCCGCAGTACGGCAAAGCCAGTCGAAATAGTCGGTTCTGTCCGACTGGAGAGAATAACCGAGAATTCCGAGATTAGCTTTCAGTCGGTTTGCCTGAAGATAGGCCACCAAACGATTCCAACGCGGAGGCACGGCGTTGCCTTCCTCGCCATAATGCACATCATCGAGTTTAAGCATGACCTGCTTCGGTGCAAGCTGACGAAGGCCGGCCACTTCGGGAAGAAAAACAATCTCAGCGGAACCATGACGCAACAGTTGGGCCTTGTCGTCGAACCGTGTTGACGAAGCCACATCACCCGAGTCAATGGAACGGGCTGCAAGGTCGACATCTATCATATAATCAATGCCTAATGGACATTTCAAATAGGGATAATGGCCTACATAAAGTTTGTCAACTCCCCTTTCAGCCATAATCTCAATCATGCGTCCACAGCTTTCTATAAGAGTGGCAAAAGACACTTGTGGCGGAACCTGCATCCACAACTGACCGGAGCCGAAAGCGTCGCCGGAAAAGGCCATGTGGTTGGCGTAATCAACCAATGTGACCGAACCGGGAGTATGTCCGGGAGTATGGACCACTTCAAGCGTGCGCCCGCCCAACTCGAAACGGTCGCCGTCGGCTATCGGAAGAATCCGCCCACGGTACTCTTTCAGTGGTGGAATATCAATCACCGTATCGGCAGGATGCATATAGAATTCAGGGAAAAACCTGATATTTCCAACATGGTCGATATGACCGTGGGTAGCTACAACGCGAACCGGTTTTGACGTAATACGGGCCACCACCTTGTCAAGATCGGCAATGGAAGTGCCGGTATCGATGAGCACAGCGGCGCTGTCGCCTTCCACAAGATAAAGCGTGGTCTTGTCGGAAGTTTCAAGTACGATAACCCCGGGTTCAATCCTTGTTGCCGTGAGATCGGCATTGCTGAACACCGGCTTGTTTGCATAAGCAGCCACACAGGCCGCACAGAATAAAGCTACAATGATATAGATTTTACGAAACATAACACTAACATAAGGTAATTATTTAATATATTGCCGCTTACGCTTCCGCCACCAGCAACATTTTTCTATCAGTCAATACAGCCGCTTTGCCTGACTATTCCGCCGTTTCGCTACGGAGCTGTTCGCAAAAACGCTTCACTCCTTCCGTGCCGCCGCAACGGTAGTGGACAAAACTGCGGGGACTGTCGTCGGGCAGACTGACATCCGACGGGTCGACAACAAACAGTCGGCACGCGGGCGGCAACATTCCCAACAAATCGGCAGCCGGAAAGACAAGCATCGTGGAACCGACCACCACAAAATAGTCGGCCTCGCGGGTAAGAGCCACGGCACGCTTCCACAGCCGCCTGTCGATATCCTCGTTGAAGAAGATGACAAACGGGCGTATCTGCGAACCGTCGGGAGCCTTGTCGCCGATATGGATGTCAGGGTGACTGCGGTCGATTTCTATCGGCTCATAGGGATGGAGCGTACTGGCATTTTTCAGAGCCTCGCCGTGAAGATAAACGACTTCGGAACTTCCGGCACGGGTATGGAAATCATCGCCGTTCTGCGTAATGACCGCCACTTCGTAGTCCTTTTCCAGTGCGGCAATCAGACGATGGGCCTCGTTCGGCTCCCTGTCGAGAATGGCACGCCGCAGAGGATTGAAAAAATCGAGCATCACCTGCCTCCGCTGCCGGCAGTCGCTCCGCCGCCCCGAATACCAGGAACGCGCATCGGCAACGGCCTCCACGTCCAGCGTGTCCCAAAGTCCGCCGTCGCCGCGAAAGGTAGGCAGTCCGCTTTCACGGCTGATTCCCGCCCCTGTGAAAAATACTATCTTTTTCCGTTTCATCGCTGATTCCGTTTTTTCGATTATCACGCTGCAAACTTATCAAAAAATACGCCAATCACAGCGTGAAAAAGTCACAAAAAAACGGAACTGCCTTCGCGGCAATTCCGTTTCCCACATAGACCTTGTATTTCGTATTATTAAACGTAGCCTTGTCCCATCATAGCGTGAGCCACCTTCATGAAGCCGGCAATGTTGGCACCCTTCATGTAGTTGACGAAACCGTCAGGCTGTGTACCGTATTTCACGCATTGTTCGTGAATGTCGCGCATAATCTGGTGCAAGCGGTCGTCCACTTCTTTTTCTGTCCAAGTGATGTGCATAGCGTTCTGAGTCATTTCCAGACCTGAAGTTGCTACACCACCGGCATTTACAGCCTTACCAGGAGCGTAAGTAACCTTGTTTTCGATGAACGTATCGATAGCTTCCGGCGTACATCCCATGTTGGATACTTCAGCTACAATCTGTACCTTGTTGGCTACAAGCATGTCGGCATCTTCTTTTGCCAATTCGTTCTGAGTTGCGCAAGGAAGAGCGATGTCCACTTTCTGTTCCCAAGGTTTCTTGCCCGGGAAGAATGTAGCGTTCGGATATTTTTCAACGTACGGTTCAACGATGTCGTTGCCTGAAGCACGAAGTTCGAGCATATAGTCAATCTTGTCACCGCAAATACCGTCCGGGTCATAAACATAACCGTCAGGACCGGAAATTGTCACTACCTTGGCACCGAGTTCAGTAGCCTTCAAAGCAGCACCCCAAGCCACGTTACCGAAGCCGGAAATAGCCACTGTCTTGCCCTTGATGTCGTCGCCTACACGGTGCAACATGTTCTGTACGAAATAGAGTGCGCCGAAGCCTGTTGCTTCCGGACGGATACGAGAACCGCCGAAGTCAAGGCCCTTGCCTGTAAACGTACCTGTATGTTCTTGAGCGAGTTTCTTATACATGCCGTACATGTATCCCACTTCGCGACCACCTACGCCGATATCGCCTGCCGGCACGTCGCGGTCAGGACCGAGGTTACGCCACAATTCGAGGATAAACGCCTGGCAGAAACGCATGATTTCCTTATCTGATTTGCCGCGCGGGCTGAAGTCTGAACCGCCTTTTCCGCCGCCCATCGGCAATGTTGTCAGTGCATTTTTGAAAGTTTGTTCAAATCCTAAGAACTTGAGGATAGACAAATTCACAGAAGCGTGGAAACGGATACCTCCCTTGTACGGGCCGATAGCGTTGTTGAACTGCACGCGATAGCCGATGTTTGTCTGAACCTCACCCTTGTCGTCGGTCCAAAGAACGCGGAACGTGAAAATACGGTCTGGTTCAACCATACGTTCGATAATTTTTGCATTTTCAAATTCCGGGTGTTCTTCGTAAACGTCCTTTACGGAGAGCAGCACTTCCTTAACGGCTTGTAAATACTCCTTTTCACCGGGGTGTTTAGCCTCAAGATCGGATAAAATCTTTTCTACATTCATAGTTAATTTGATTAAGGCATTAGTTTTGTTTTTTTACACAACAAATATAATGAAAAAAGTTTCGAACTACCTACCAAAAACCGTTAAAAAATCACCTAAATACTGACAATTTGCTATAAAACATATTTTTCGCCCCTTTCCGCCCGACACTGAAAAACATCCATTTCTTCGATTAAAACACAAAAATAATAGAATTAAAATCCTTTTTTGTCAATTTAACTCGCATAATGCTTTGAATTACCGCAAGAAAAGTGTAAATTTGCATGCTAAATTTATAATACTATACGGCAATGCGAAAACATATAATATATGCCTTGTTGGCGTCTCTGGCGATGACAAGTTGCGGAGAATACAACAAGGTGCTAAAAAGCACGGATGTAGAATATAAATATGAATATGCCAAAAAGGCGTTTGAAGAAAGAAGGTTTGTGCAGGCAGCCACTATTTTGGAAGACGTAGTCAAAATCCTGAAAGGTACTGACAAGGCGGAAGAGTCGCTCTACCTGCTCGGCCTCAGCTACTACGAAAACAAGGACTACATGACGGCAAGTTCCTATTTCAAGACCTACTACACCCACTACCCGAAAGGGAAATACGCCGAGCTGACACGCTTCTATGCAGGATACGGCTGCTACCTCGACTCGCCGGAACCACAGCTCGACCAGACAGAAACCTACAAGGCTATTGAAGAGCTTCAGAAGTTTCTCGACTATTTCCCGCACAGCGACAAGGCTACTATCGCACAAAACGCCATATTCGAGTTGCAGGACAAGCTGGTGCAAAAGGAAATCGACAATGCACAGCTCTACTACAACCTCGGAAACTATCTCGGCAACAACTACGAGAGCGCAGTCATCGTTGCCCAGAACGCTCTGAAAAACTATCCTTACACAAAATATAAGGAACAGCTTCAGATGATTATCCTGAAAGCAAGATATCAGGAAGCCCGCCAGAGTGTCGACGAAAAGAAGGAAGAACGCTTCAGAGTGGTTATCGACGAGTATTACTCCTTCATCAACGACTATCCGGATGGCCCGAACCGCAAAGAGGCCGACAACATTTTCAAAATCGCCAGCCGATTTGTACATGACTAAAAGAAACAACAAAAATTACTTTTTATAAACTTTTTATCGAGAATGGATTATAAGAGATCAAACGCGCCGATTAATACGGTGACACGCGATGTAATTAAGTTATCGGAAGATACCGGTAATGTTTACGAAACAGTCTGCATCATCGCCAAACGTGCAAACCAGATTGCCGTGGAGATGAAACATGATCTTGAAAAGAAACTTCAGGAATTTGCAACCTTGAACGACAATCTTGAAGAAGTTTCTGAAAACAGAGAGCAAATCGAAATTTCTCGCTACTACGAAAAATTGCCGAAACCGGTGCTCATCGCTACCCAGGAATACATCGAAGGTAAGATTGAATACCGCAACCCGGCCAAAGAAAAGGCCAAACTCGATTTCTAAAACCCTTTACGAAACCGAATTGACAGAAGATAGAATCTTGCATCCCATGCGGGGCGCAAGATTTTTTCTTTATATAAATAGGTGGCTACGCTTTTTTTAGTAAATTTGCAAAAGAAACAACATTTACGGATTAATAATACATTAATTAATTGTGGCAAACAAATCGGAAAAGAGTCCGAAAGGATTCATAAAAAAACATCCTATACTGTTCAATATCCTGCTGATAGCCGTTGTTGACTTCGTGCTCCTCGTAATCGCCTACCAGGGACTGGCGTGGTTCACCAACCATAACCAGTATGAAATCGTGCCCGACCTGAAAGGCATGACGGTTGACGAAGCGACACGCGCCCTCGCAACAAAGGACCTGAAGTTCGAAATCACGGACTCCATCTACACCACATCAGTACAACCCGGCATGGTCATCGAGCAAGTGCCAAAAGCCGGCTCAAAAATCAAGAACAACCGGGCCGTCTATGCCACAATCCGCTGCTTATCGGCACAGATAGTGACCGTTCCCCAAGTAGTCGACATGTCGGTACGCCAGGGCATGAGCACGCTGAACGGACTGGGCATCAAGAACATAAACATCGAAAAGATTCCGTCGGAATACAGCGACCTGATTTATGAACTGAAAATGAACGGACTGCCGCTCCATGCAGGCGACAAGATTCCGGTTGACGCCCGCCTCACGCTCATTGTGGGCGACGGTTCGCTGGGCATCAACGACGAAGCACTACTCAATGAATACAACGAAACCGTAAACGAGCTTCAATCAGGCGACAGTTCGGAAAACGACACAGACATATTCGAATAATGACCCAAGAACCCGATAATTTCATAGCCGACGATTTTGATGAAGAATTGTCGGATTCAACCGTCGAAAGCGGCGGACAAGAGTTGTGGGAACACTATCGGTTTGTGGCTGAAAAGGGACAGACACTGCTGAGAGTCGACAAGTTCCTCGTATGCCATATCGACAAGACATCGCGCAACCGCATTCAGCAGGCTGCCGAAGCCGGCTGCATCCTCGTCAACGGAAAACCCGTAAAGTCGAACTACCGTGTCAAGCCGTTCGACGTGGTTTCGCTGGTGATGGACCGCCCGAAATATGAACTGGAAATCATTCCGGAGGACATTCCCCTCGACATCGTTTATGAAGACGCCGACCTGCTGGTAGTCAACAAGCCGGCTGGACTTGTCGTGCACCCGGGACATGGCAACTACTCGGGCACACTGGTCAATGCCCTCGCCTACCATTTCAAGGACAACCCTGACTACGACGTAAGCGACCCTCGCCTCGGACTGGTACACCGCATCGACAAGGACACATCCGGATTGCTGGTCATCGCCAAGACTCCCGACGCAAAGACATGCCTCGGAAAGCAATTCTTCAACAAAACCACTCACCGTCAATACGTTGCCGTAGTATGGGGTAAATTTGACGAAGAAAGCGGCACCGTGGAAGGCAATATCGGACGAAGCCTCAAGGACCGCCTGCAGATGGCCGTATTCCCTGACGGCGACTACGGAAAGCATGCTGTTACCCACTACAAGGTACTGGAAAACCTCGGCCACGTTGCCGTAGTGCAATGCCAGCTTGAAACGGGACGCACCCACCAGATTCGCGTGCACATGAAACATATCGGACACCCGCTGTTCAACGACGCACGTTATGGAGGCGACAAAATTCTGCGCGGCATCTCGACTGCCAAGTACACGCAGTTCGTGCAAAACTGCTTCAAGACATGCCCGCGACAGGCTCTGCATGCAAAAACTCTTGGTTTCGTGCACCCTACGACAGGCGAAGAAATGTTTTTCAACTCCGAAATTCCGGAGGACATGAGCGCACTGATCAAAAAGTGGGAAGAATACTATACAAATGTATAATTCCCCTGCATTTTATTTCGTTTTTTCAGTAATTTATGCTATCTTTGAAGAAATATAAGCTCATTAAAATTATACCGAAAAATTTACCGCTATGAATGAAATAGTGACACCGAATGAATATAGCGACATATGCCCCTTTTCCGACAGTGAATTCCACGAAAAGATGGAAGAACTGGTAAAGGAACCGGGATTCAAGCACGCCGTAACTTGGGTGCTGCCGGACATTGATTTCGAGGCTTTCTGTCAAGGACTTCTTGCCATTGACAACAAACGCGACTTCCAGGTCAACATCATGTACCCGTTCCTCGAAATGCTGGCAAAGAAAACCACCAACGGCATATCGGACACTGGCATTGAAAATATTGACATTAACAAATCATACACAATGATCACCAACCACCGTGACATTGTGCTCGACGCTTCGTTCATGAACTTGTCGTTGCTTCGCCGCAACTACAAGACAACCGAAGTGGCAATCGGCAACAACCTCCTCATCTATCCGTGGATAGAGGACTTGGTTCGCCTTAACAAAAGTATCGTCGTGAAACGCGATGTCGGCATGCGCCAGGCATTGGAAGCAGCCGAGCAGCTTTCGGGATATATCCATTTTGCACTGACCCAGAAACATGAATCCGTATGGATCGCACAACGCCAGGGCCGCGCAAAAGACAGTAGCGACGGAACTCAGGAGAGTCTCATCAAGATGCTCGGAATAGCCGGAGGCAAGGACTACATTGACAACATAATGGAAGTGAACCTACTCCCGGTGGCCATCAGCTACGAGTTCGACCCGAATGACTATTTGAAAGCCCGCGAGTTTCTTTTGAAAAAGAAATTCCCGGATTTCAAAAAGACCCAGCGCGACGATTTGTTCAGTATGGAAACCGGACTCCTTCAAAACAAAGGACGCGTACACTTCTCTTTCACGCCGTGTATCAACGACCAGCTTGAAGAGTTGCGCGGACTTGAAAAGACGGAACAAGTGGAAAGAATCTGCAAAATCATCGACAGCAACATTCACTGTCATTACCGCATCTATCCTTGCAACTATATCGCGTACGATCGCCGCTTCAAGACAGACCGTTTCAAAAACGAATATACGGAAGCCGACATCGAAAGCTTCACAACTTACCTGAACGGTCAGCTTGAAAAAGTGAAGAAAGAAGTGGATTTCGAAATCACTGCCGACGACCGCGAATACATGCTTGAAATGATGCTGGTTATGTACTCCAACCCGCTCTGCAACAAATTGAAAGCAACCGACAGTTTGTAGTCATGAAAATTTCCTATGTTGCGCTGTTCATATTATTAGCAGTAAATCTGCTGACCGACGGATATATCTATTTCCGCCTGAAACAGGCAACACAAAAACATAAATGGCTGAAGAAGGCGCACATCGCCTTCTCAGCCATTCTTTGTATTTCGCTGGTTGCAATCGCAGCGGCTCCTTTCCGCACTGCAAGCACCGTCGGAATGCAATGGATTATGTGGACACTGTTCACCTACATTTCCACCTATCTTCCGAAATATCTGTATGCCATTTCCGCCATTATTGCCAATATCCCGCGACTTTTCAAACGGAAGCGTTGGAATTTCGTTTCAACAGCCGGCGCCATTATCGGCTTCCTGCTTTTCGGCACAATGTGGTGGGGTGCACTTGTCACTCCCCGGCAAGTGAACATAGAGAAAGTGGACATACGGTCGGAACGGCTTCCGAAAAATTTTGACGGGTTCACCATTGCCCTGTTCTCCGACCTGCACACCGGAACTTTCGGCAACAACACGGGAATTGTCGAGAATCTTGTGGAGGAAATCAACCGGCAGAACGCCGACATGGTAATCTTTGCCGGCGACATCGTAAACCGCAGCACTTCGGAACTCTACCCCTTCATTCCCGCTCTTAAGCAAATAAAGGCGCGCTACGGCGTTGTTTCCGTTCTGGGTAACCATGACTACGGCGACTACATGAAATGGGATTCGGAAGAAGCCTACGCGGCAAATATCGAGGAATTGGTCACATTGCAGAACGATTCACTCGGATGGCGGTTGCTTCGCGACCAGTCGTTCGACATCTACGCAGGCCCCGACAAGCAGAAAATTGCCATCATCGGCGTGGACAACTGGGGCGAACCGCCTTTCAAGACCTACGGAAACCTGCAACTGGCCTACGACAACCTCAACGACAGCGTGTTCAAAATTCTTGTGAGCCACAATCCCCGCCATTGGGACCTGGAGGTAGTGAAGAAAACCAACATCGACCTGACACTTTCGGGACATACCCACGCCATGCAGTCGATGCTCGAAATCGGCGGAAAGAAATATTCGCTGGCAGCCAAGAAATACCCGAACTGGGCAGGACTCACATCGGAAAACGGGAAATACCTGTATGTGAACATCGGCATCGGAGAAGTGGGTGTACCGATGCGATTGGGAGCTACTCCCGAACTGACACTCATCACCCTTCATTGCAACTAATTCAGAAAATCATTCTATGGAAAAGATATTGGCGTTCGTTGCCGGCGACACCGGCATTTCCCTGAAACAGACTTCCGCAACCATCAAGCTGCTTGATGAAGGAGCAACCATCCCCTTCATCAGCCGCTATCGCAAGGAAGCGACGGGCGGACTCGACGAAACACAGATTCAGGCCATCGCCACCGCCTACGAAAAGGCACAGGAACTGGAAAAGCGGAAAAAGCATATCACGGAAACCATTGCGGCACAGGACAAACTGACACCGGAACTGGAAAAGAAAATAGCCGAATGCTTCGACGCACAGACGCTTGAGGACATTTACCTGCCCTTCAAACCGAAACGCCGCACGAAAGCGGAAATTGCACGTGAGAAAGGCCTTGAGCCGCTGGCACGAGTCATCATGGCGCAAAACTCCGACGACGTGAAACGCTCGGCCATGCGGTTCGTAAACGACAACGTTGCCGATACCGACGAAGCGATTGAAAGCGCTGCCGACATTATCGCCGAATGGATTTCGGAGAATCAGGGCGTGAGAAATACCGTCAGAAACATGTTCAGCCGTGAAGCCACAGTCACCTGCAAGGTAGCAAAAGGCAAGGAAGAGGAAGCGGCCAACTATCAGAACTACTTCGACTTCAGCGCACCGCTCAAGCGATGCGGCTCCCACCGCATCCTCGCCATGCGCCGCGGTGAACGCGAAGGCCTTCTGCGGGTGGACATCAGCATCCCGGAAGAAAAGATACTCGACCGTCTTGCCGAACGCCTGGTGAAAAACGACACGGAAAGCGCACAGGTGGTAGAAAAGGCCCTTACCGACAGCTACAAACGACTTATCAAACCTTCGATTGAAAACGAGTTCGCTTCTCTTTCGAAAGCGGAAGCCGACGATCAGGCCATCAGTCTTTTCGCACAGAACGCACGCCAGCTGCTTTTCGCACCGCCGTTGGGACGGAAACGCATTCTCGCCATCGACCCCGGCTACCGCACAGGCTGCAAGGTGGTATGCCTCGACGAACAGGGCAACCTCCTGCACAACGATACGATATACCCTACTCCGCCCAAAAGCGAAACGGCTTTGGCGGCAAAAAAGATAACCCACCTGATTGAAGTCTACAAAATCGATGCCATTGCCCTCGGCAACGGTACGGCAAGCCGCGAAACGGAGCATTTCCTTTCGTCGCTGCGCTACAACCGCGACGTGAAGGTGTTCGTAGTCAGCGAAGACGGCGCATCGATTTACTCGGCATCCAAACTGGCAAGGGAAGAATTTCCGGACAAGGACGTGACGGTGCGCGGAGCGGTTTCCATCGGCCGCCGCCTGCTCGACCCGCTGGCAGAACTGGTGAAAATCGACCCGAAATCCATCGGTGTCGGACAATATCAGCACGATGTCGACCAGACGAAATTGAAAAAATCACTGGAATTTACCGTAGAAAGCTGCGTGAACAGCGTGGGCGTGAATCTAAACACGGCTTCTAAAGAACTGCTCACCTACGTTTCCGGTCTCGGCCCGCAACTGGCACAGAACATTGTCAGCTACCGAGCCGACAACGGCGATTTCACTACCCGTAAACAATTGATGAAAGTGCCAAAGCTTGGCCCGAAAGCATTTGAGCAGTGTGCAGGCTTCCTGCGCATCCCCGACGGGGAAAATCCGCTCGACAACACAGCCGTACACCCGGAAAACTACCGCATCGTGGAACAGATGGCGAAAGACTGCAAATGCACCGTGACCGACCTTATCAAGAACAAGGAAAAACGGGAGAAAATCGACATCAGCCGTTATGTGACCGCCGAAACGGGACTGCCGACACTGACCGACATCATGGCAGAGCTGGAAAAGCCCGGACGCGACCCGCGAAAAGGCGTGGCCGTCATGAAATTTGACGAGAATATCAAGACTTTCGACGACTTGACGGAAGGACTGGTGCTGAAAGGCATCGTAACGAACATCACGCAATTCGGCGTATTTGTCGACATCGGCATCAAGGAAAACGGACTTGTCCACATATCGGAACTCTCCGACAAATTCGTGTCGTCGGCTTCTGAAGTGGTAAAAATCCACCAGCAGGTGACCGTCAAGGTCAAGTCCATCGACAGGGAACGACGACGCATCGCTTTAACAATGAAACAAATCGAACAATAATGAATAGCTTAGTTTTATCAATCGGAAGCAACAGCAAGGACCGCGAATGGCAGGTAAAAAACTGCATAGCGTGGCTGAAAAGCAACCTTCATGGGGTTACTACGTCGGATATCTACAACACAAAAGCCGCCAATGGCGTTGACCCCGACTACCTCAATGCGGTGATGAAGGCAAAGTGTCGCGAAGAACTCCCCGAAATCACCGACATGCTGAAAAAATATGAGACCGTTTGCGGACGCACGCCCATGAGCAAGAAAAAAGGCGACATCCCGATGGACCTCGACATCATCATCTGGAACGATGAAATCATTCGGGAGGCCGACTACAACCAACACTATTTCCAAATCGGCTGGCAACAGCTCAACGAAAAATAATTTGCGAAAATGAACAGAATAAAACCGCTTGGCATTCTTGCCCTGCTTGCCGCCATTGCCTATGTGGCGATTCCGCTTGACGGTGACAACGGCTGGACCGGCTATATCGACGACTTTTTCGTGTTCATGGCCGGCTATACATTTTTTATGGGCAACCGACAGAAATCACTGCCCAACAAACGCATGCTCTACACCATTTCAGGCGCCTTCTTCATTGCCGGAATGCTGTCGCTGATTGCCCTCATTCTGTTTGGAGAATAACCCAAACCGCTTGCAAAAAACGAGTTACGCCGGAGTGAAATTCACTCCGGTTTTTTAGTCACTGGATTTCAGCGTTTTAGAAAACAACAATTACAAATAAGCAAAACAAAGTTTTCCAAAACTTTTTACAATACACTAATTATCAATAATTTAATTTTCAGTCAAACCCAAAAAGTTTTCCAAAATAGAAATTCACTATTTTTCTTTCGGAATATTCGGCATAACTTTGCAACCAGAAAATCACCTCGAAAATTAACGATATATTTCAATATTTCTATGATACAGACAGTTCTAAAACGTGACGGAAGAATAGTGGGTTATAATGAAGAAAAAATCAAGGCCGCTATCCGTAAAGCAATGCTCCAGACTGAAAAGGGCGAAGACGACGCTCTAATTCAGAAAATAGCCGACCGCATCGGAATGTGCGGCGCGGAGCAGATGTCAGTGGAAGACATTCAGGACCGCGTGGAAATGGAACTGATGAAAAGCTCGCGCAAGGAAGTGGCAAAACGCTACATTGCCTACCGCGACCAGCGCAGCATTGCCCGCAAGGCAAAGACGCGCGACGTATTTTTGGAAATCATTGAAGCAAAATCGAACGACATCACGCGCGAAAACGCCAACATGAACGCCGACTCACCGGCAGGCATGATGATGAAGTTTGCCAGCGAAACCACCAAACCGTTCGTCGACGACTATCTCTTGTCGCCAGAAACCGTGGAAGCTATCAGAAACGGCTACCTGCACGTGCACGACAAGGACTACTACCCTACAAAGAGCCTCACTTGCGTGCAGCATCCGCTCGACAAGATTCTGAACGACGGCTTCTATGCCGGACACGGCGAATCGCGCCCGGCAAAACGCATCGAAACGGCAAGCATCATCGGCTGTATCTCCATGGAAACGGCACAGAACGAAATGCACGGCGGCCAGGCCATTCCGGCTTTCGATTTCTACCTCGCACCGTTTGTGCGCCGTTCGTTCATCGAAGAGGTGAAGAACACGGAATCGCTTACCGGCGAAAACTACGCCCACCTTTACAATATCGAGCTCGACGACTTCATCAAGAAGCCGCTCGACGGACTGACAGGCGAACAACGCTCACTGCAACACGCCATCAACAAGACCGTGGAACGCGTACACCAGGCCATGGAAGCGTTTATCCACAATATGAACACTATCCACTCGCGCGGTGGCAATCAGGTAGTGTTTAGCTCCATCAACTACGGAACGGACACATCGGCGGAAGGACGCTGCGTGATGCGCGAACTGCTCAACTCCACCTACGAAGGTGTGGGCAACGGTTCTACGGCCATTTTCCCGATTCAGATATGGAAAAAGAAACGCGGTGTGAACTATCTGCCGGAAGACCGCAACTACGACCTGTTCCAGCTCGCCTGCAAGGTGTCGGCACGCCGTTTCTTCCCGAACTTCCTCAACCTCGACGCTACGTTCAACACCCACGAGAAATGGGATGCCAACGACCCGCAGCGCTATCAGTATGAGGTAGCAACAATGGGATGCCGCACCCGTGTGTTTGAAAACCGTTTCGGCGAGAAAACGTCTATCGGCCGCGGCAACCTTTCGTTCTCGACCATCAACATCGTACGCCTTGCCATCGAGTGCATGAACATAGAAAGCCGCGAGGAACGCATCGAAACATTCTTCAAAAAGCTCGATGTCATGCTGGAAACTACCGCCAAACAATTGTGCGAACGCTACGACTTCCAGAAAACGGCGTTAGCTAAACAGTTCCCACTCCTGATGTCGAAACTGTGGAACGGTGCGGAAAAACTTCAGCCTAACGACACAATAGAAAGTGTCATCAATCAGGGCACGCTGGGCATCGGCTTTATCGGACTGGCAGAATGTCTGGTGGCACTTACGGGCAAACACCACGGAGAAAGCGAAGAAAGCCAGCAACTGGGCTTGAAAATCGTTACCCACATGCGCGACCGTGCCAACGAATTCTCGGAACGCTATCAGCACAATTTCAGTATTCTTGCCACACCGGCTGAAGGTCTGTCGGGCAAGTTCACGAAAAAGGACAAACGCACGTTCGGCATCATCAAGGGCGTGACCGACAAGGACTATTACACGAACTCCAACCACGTTCCCGTTTGGTATAAATGCAGCCCGCGCCACAAGGCGGAAGTGGAAGCTCCTTACCACGACCTGACACGCGGCGGCCACATCTTCTATGTGGAAATCGACGGTGACGCTACCCACAACCCGCAAGCCATTGCCGATATCGTTGCACTTATCGACAAATACAACATCGGCTATGGTTCGGTGAACCACAACCGCAACCGCTGTATGGACTGCGGATATGAGGATGCAACCGACAATCTGGAGACTTGCCCTGTATGCGGAAGCAAGAACATCGACAAACTGCAACGCATCACCGGCTACCTGGTAGGAACTACCGACCGCTGGAACAAGGCGAAACTGGCGGAACTGAACGACCGCGTTATCCACAAATAAGCCCTTACGGAAATGAAAATCAACATACTTGACATCGTCGAAGGCACGACAGTCGACGGTCCCGGCCTGCGCACCTCCATCTATATGGCAGGCTGCCGCCACTGTTGCCCGGGTTGCCACAATCCGGAATCGTGGGCTTTCGACGGTGGCACGGCTATGGACCTGAAAGAAATTCTGGCCGTTGTTGAAGAAAACGACTTCAACGTGACGCTATCGGGCGGCGACCCGCTCTACCATCCCACGGCAACATTGGAACTGTGCCGGCAAATCAAACAACGGTTCGGCAAAACCATATGGTGCTACACAGGCTTCACATGGGAGCAAATCGTGGCATCACCCACACTACGCCCCCTGCTCGACTACATCGACGTAATAGTCGACGGCCCTTTCCAGCTCGACAACAAGCAGCTCGGACTGCGTTTCAAAGGCAGCACCAACCAACGCCTCATCGCCGTCCGCCCCACCCTCACCACCGGCCAAATCACCGAATGGGAAGGGTGAAAGGAAACACAGACAAAAACGAAATTATCAAACAAAAAACACGAATATCTATCATCCACTTAAAACAATTCCCAATAGTTCCATTTTAATAAATGGAAACAATTCTAACTATTCATTATATTCACTATATTTGTAGAATAATGGAACAGACTCAAAAATGAAGGCATAACAGGGACTTTTAAATGTCCATTATTTTTTAGAGTTCAACTTCCGATAATATAAAAATATAGGAATATATGACACCAGAAGAAAAAGCGAGGCAAAAAATAGATCAGTGGTTTATTGATGCTGGCTGGAAAGTAGTTGATAGAGACAACTACGAACCAAACTGTACTGCAGTAGCCATAAGGGAAGGACTTTTAAAAGGTAATCTTGAGGCTGACTATTTTCTTTTTATCAATGGAAAAGCTGTCGGTGTGCTTGAAGCCAAAAGAGAAGAGATAGATCCTTTTTCCGATACTGTGTGCGAACAGGCTGTTTTATATGCCCGGAATGTTCCTAATATCTACCAAGTATATCAAAAGCCATTGCCTTTCATTTTCACTTCAAATGGAAAAGACTTATATTTCTGCGACTTCCGCAAGGTGGATTCTTGTTTCAAGCAAATTATGACGATTCCAACTCCTCATGAATTGGTTAAACTGTTGGGAATAAATGATTATTTTGCCGGACTCCCAACTTTGCGAAAAAAAGGATTACGTGATTGTCAGTATGAGGCAGTTACTGAACTGGAAAAAAGTTTTAGGAGTGGGCAGAATCGCGCCTTGATGGTATTGGCAACAGGTGCAGGTAAGACATATACCGCATGTCTTGCTGCATATCGTCTTCTTTCATATACTCCAATGAGAAGAGTACTATTTCTTGTGGACAGAAATAACCTCGGGAAACAGGCAGAGGGAGAATTTGGAACTTTCCGGTTGACAGAAAATGGAGATGCATTCAATACAATATTTACAGTGAATCGTCTTCGTTCCTCTTCTATACCATCTGATAGCAATGTCGTTATTTCAACAATACAGCGTCTTTTTTCTTTTCTGAAAGGCGATGTTATTGAGGATAATGACAACGATGATGATAATGATCCTACAGAAGAAGTTGTATTGCCTCCTAATCCCAATTTACCACATGATTATTTTGATCTGATTATCATAGATGAGTGTCACCGCTCCATTTATGGGAATTGGCGTAAGGTATTGGAATATTTTGATACAGCCAGACTTGTTGGCTTGACAGCCACACCAATTCCTGAAACAATGGCATTCTTTAACAATAATCGCATAGTCAACTACACATTGGAGAAAAGTATCGTTGATGGTGTAAATGTAGATTGTCGCGTATATCGAATCAAAACGCAGGTTACAGAAAATGGCGGTGCTATATTAGAAGGAGAAAAAATCAAAGAAGAAACACGTTATACCGGAGATGTAAAAACCATTTCCAATAAAGAAACGAAGACATATACCAATAAAGAGCTAAACAGAAGTGTCATTAATCCTGCACAAATAAAACTTATTCTGTCTACTTATCGTGATGTAGTCTATACGGAGTTATTCAATGATCCACAGCGGGATGCCAATTTTGACTATCTGCCAAAAACTTTGATATTTGCTCTAAATGAGACTCATGCCAGCAATATCGTACAGATAGCTAAAGAGGTATTTGGACATACAGATGACCGTTTCGTGCAAAAAATAACTTATTCTGCGGGCGATAGTAATGAATTGATACGTCAGTTCCGGAATGACAAGGATTTCAGAATTGCCGTAACTTGTACATTGGTAGCAACTGGTACAGATGTTAAGCCTCTTGAAGTATTGATTTTCATGCGTGATGTAGAATCTTTACCGCTCTATATACAGATGAAAGGACGTGGTGTACGCACAATTGGAGATGAGCAGTTACGAAATGTAACTCCAAATGCGTTCAGTAAAGATTGTTTCTATTTAGTTGATGCCGTAGGTGTTACTGAACACGAAAAAACAATACCTACGATAACTGATGAGCCGACTACAAAGATTATTACTCTTAAAGAGCTGTTGGAACAGATTACCCATGGTTACCTTCCTGATGAGCATCTGAAACGTCTTGCTGCAACACTTTCCAGAATATACAACAAAGCTGATAATTCACAGCGAACTGAGTTCGTACGTCTAGCAAATGACGACATGAAAGAACTTGCTTCAAGGATTTACGAAGCATTTGAAAACAATATCCTGCCGCCATTCATAAGTACAAAAGAGCCTAATAACGAACGGAAAGGTTTAGTAGCTCCGCTTGCAAATCACGCAGATGCGCGCAGGTATCTGCTCATTCTTGCTGCCGGGTTTGTCAACACGCTGATGCCTGGTGAGGACACGCTTATATCTAAAGGTTTTTCAATAGAAGAAGCTAAAAGTACAACAGAAGCCTTTGAAGATTTCTGCAAAGAACATTGTGATGAAATAGAGGCTCTACGTATAATTTATAATAATGAAGGCGAGCCAATTACCTATTCAATGCTAAAAGATTTGGAAAACAAACTCAAGATGGCTAACAATCATTTTACTTCCAAACAATTGTGGAATTCATATGCCATTCTGAATCCAAACAGTGTTCGACGTTCTTCTACAAAAGAAGAAAGCGATGCTTTGACTAATATCATACAGCTTGTACGTTTTGCTTTACACCAAATAGAACGATTAGATAGTGTAGTTTCTACCTCTAAACAGTATTTTAATCTATGGTTAGGACAAAATCAGCGCGAAATAACAGATAAACAACGTGAAGTTATCAGTCGTATTGTAGATTATATTGCTTCCAACGGAGCTTGTACGATCAAAGAGATTCGTGAAGATGATGCAACTCAGGCAGCACAAATGATTCGTGCTTTTGGCAATATGCAGAAAGCAAACGAAGCTTTACAGTCTCTATACACATTTGTGGTTTTAAGAAAAGCAGCATAATAATGGCAACCATACAAATAATAGATAGTATACGATTGAATAGAATAGGTTTGCAAACAAAAGATGCAAATGGAAAATGGGTCAATATACATAAACAACAAGGTGATTTAGATGGAGCATGTTCTATTTATTCACTCATAATGGCTATGCTATGCCAAAGGATGATTGAAGAGCAAGATATTCAACTATATAAATTCCCCGATAGGCGTACTCCTAAAGGCAAATTCTTATATCATTTTTTCTATGAGCAAGGATTTGTCCAAAATGGTTATAACTATACAGCATTAGCACGTGAAATCAACAAACAGCCATTTGAGATTAGAGCAATACACAAAAGACCAAGAACTAATGATGATAGGATTGAATTAATAGAACAATTCGTAGATCAAAATATCCCAGTAATAATCTCAACAGAATTCAATGGTGGTGCGCATGCTTTATTAGCCATAGGAATAGAACGCGATGAGGAGGATATCATAACTAAAATTTTCTGTCTTGATCCGGGAGCTCCTTCTCCAAAGGTTTCCTCGTGGAATTGTTTTATTGATGTCTCAAAAGAAGGCAAATCGCAATATCCATTCTATTACGTAACTGAAATAAATACTTATAAGGTCACATTAGATGACATGCTTATAATAGAGCATAAAAATTTTGATTAAAAATATGGTAACAAATAATACAACAGAGCAATCGCTCACCAAAAAAGTTTGGAATCTGGCAACAACTCTTGCCGGGCAAGGTATCGGTTTTACAGATTATATTACACAGCTCACCTATCTTCTATTTTTAAAGATGGACGCAGAGAATGTAGAAATGTTTGGAGAAGAATCAGCAATACCATCTGGTTATCAATGGAGTGATTTAATATCTCTTGACGGTCTAGATTTAGTAAAGCAATACGAAGATACTCTGAAACAACTGAGTGAACAGGAAAACCTTATCGGCACAATTTATACAAAAGCACAAAACAAGATTGACAAGCCAGTCTATTTGAAAAAAGTCATTACCATGATTGATGAGGAACAATGGCTGATCATGGATGGAGACGTGAAAGGTGCTATCTACGAAAGCATCCTTGAGAAGAATGGACAGGACAAGAAAAGTGGTGCCGGTCAGTACTTTACTCCACGCCCGCTCATCAAAGCAATGGTAGATTGCATAGCCCCACAAATTGGAGAAACGGTTTGTGACCCGGCCTGCGGCACTGGAGGTTTTCTCTTGACTGCATATGATTACATGAAAGAACAGTCTGCCAGTAAAGAAAAACGTGATTTCTTGCGTAACAAGGCACTGCATGGCGTAGATAACACACCATTGGTCGTAACGCTAGCTTCCATGAACCTATATTTGCATGGTGTGGGAACAGACCGGAGTCCGATTGTTTGTGAGGATTCTTTGGAGAAAGAGCCATCCTCCCTTGTAGATGTAATACTTGCCAATCCTCCTTTCGGTACTCGTCCAGCAGGTTCTGTGGATATTAACCGCCCGGATTTCTATGTAGAAACGAAGAACAATCAGTTGAACTTTCTTCAACACATGA
>ENA-OVGB01000068-OVGB01000068.1-human-gut-metagenome-genome-assembly--contig:-NODE-68-length-114039-cov-7.209486_pt1 | contig 114039 bp, 95 predicted proteins | sample MGYA00237767_ERZ505413 | MGnify/ENA primary metagenome ERZ505413 (study PRJEB26158, sample SAMN06016410) | human gut metagenome | biome: human gut; feature: ankylosing spondylitis patient; material...
AACACGATGTTCAAACAAGCCGTCGTTGAGCCATGGACGGCGAATCGACGGCGGTCCCGTATGGTAAGAACATGTATATTAGAACACTTAGTACTTTCTGCTTGCAATACATTCTATGTGCATTTATACACCAGTTCCATACATGAAGGTGGGATTCCATAGATGCCAATTCGGACGGACAGACGTAGAAGGAGCGTATTATGCGGTTTCGACCATGCATTGACATACATAATGGCGCAGTCAAGCAGATTGTCGGCGGCAGCCTGAAGGATGAGGCTGATTTTGCCAAGGATAACTTCGTTTCGGAGCTGAAGGCAGATTTCTATGCTGATCTGTATCGCCGAAGCGGACTTGTCGGCGGACATATTATCCTGCTGAATCCGGCTGGCAGTACATACTATGAGGCAGATCTGGAACAGGCGAAGCTTGCGCTTGCTGCATATCCACAGGGCCTGCAGATTGGTGGCGGCATCAACGCAGACAATGCAGAGCAGTTTCTGGATATGGGCGCACGGCAGGTAATCGTGACATCCTATGTATTTAAGGATGGAAGAATCAATTACGAGAATCTGGAACGGCTGTCGAGTCTGATCGGTGCGGAGCATCTGGTGCTCGATTTGTCCTGTCGGAAAAAGGATGGCAGGTATTATATCGTGACCGACCGCTGGCAGAAATTTACAGACGAAGTTGTTACACCAGAGACGCTGGACAAGCTGGCAGAATACTGTAGCGAATATCTGATTCATGCGGTAGATGTGGAAGGTAAAGCGGCAGGCATTGAGACGGAGCTTGCAACCATGCTTGGCACATGGGGCAAACAGCCGATGACTTATGCAGGCGGAGTTGGAAGCTTTGATGATTTAGAGAGCTTGAAGCAATGTGGACAGGATCGCATTGATGTGACGGTGGGAAGTGCACTGGATATATTCGGCGGTGCATTACCATACGATGAGGTTGTGAAATTTTGTTCGTAGTACCCATGTGGGACTACAATAAAACGATAAAAAGAGGGACAAAAACGATAGGAGGGTTTATGAGAAAATTCAAGAAGACAGCCGCAGTTGTTGCGGCGGCAGCACTTGCACTTTCTTTATGTGCATGTGGCGGAAAGACAGACAAGGCGACGACAGAACAGACATCTGGTGGTGGTGCAACCGTGACAGATGCAACAGCGTCAACCATCGAGGATGATGGAGACTGGACAACGACGGAACAGGAAGTTGTGGAGGATGACCGTTTCACGACGGTGGAAGGCGCAGATGCGATCGGCGTGACATTTGATGATGGTACAGATGGTTTTACGAGTTACATAAATAATGGTAACTTTACAATGTCCGCAGAAAATGGCGAACTCGTTTGTGACATTACAAAGAGTGGACCGCTTGAGCATAGCTGCCAGATTTATTACGATGGATTTACGATGGCAAAGGGCTGTGTCTATACGATGAGTTTTGATGTCAGAAGTGATATTGAACGTGTGATCCAGTGGCGCGTGCAGATAAATGGCGGTGATTACCATGCCTATGCGAGTGATTTCATCACAGTTGGACCAGAGACACAGACGATTACGAAGGAGTTTACGATGGAAGAAAATTCCGATCCGGCTCCAAGATTTGTTGTCAATATGGGAACTCAGGAAGGACAGACTGAGGTTACAGAGGCACACAAGATTTACTTCGATAATATTTCCCTGTTTGTAACAGACGGTTCCAATGCGGAGAAGATTGTCGGTGCACCACAGCCGATTCAGGTAAAGGTAAATCAGATTGGTTACAAGCCGGATGATACAAAGACAGTGATCGTGACATCCAAGGATGATGAGAAATTCAAGATTGTAGATGCAGAGACAGAAGAAACGATGTTTGTCGGCGCATACGGAGAGCTTTCGTATGACAAGTCTGCGGAGTCAAATGTAAGACATGGTGATTTCACGGCATTTAATACGCCGGGTACATATAAGATTATTTCCAGTCCGTCCGGTGCGTCATATGAATTTTCTATCGGGGATGATTTATATGATGATGTGTATAAGGATGTTGTGCTGATGCTATACAAGCAGCGCTGCGGAACAGAGGTGACAAAGGATATCGCTGGAGATTTCGCACATGAGGCATGTCATATGCAGGAAGCGACTGTTTACGGAGATACATCTGGAACAAAGATTGATGTATCTGGTGGATGGCATGATGCCGGTGATTACGGACGATATGTTGTGTCTGGTGCTAAGACGGTACAGGATCTCTTCCTTGCTTACGAGGATTATGGTCAGACTGCCGATGATCTTGGAATTCCAGAGAGCGGAAACAAGACACCGGATCTTCTCGATGAAGCAAAGTATGAGCTTGACTGGATGCTCAAGATGCAGGATGCAGCAAGCGGTGGCGTCTACCATAAGGTAACTGCACTTGTATTCCCGGAGACGGTACTTGCGGTTGATGAGACGGATGATATGGTGCTTGCGCCGATTTCCTATGCAGCAACGGCTGATTTCGCGGCTGTTATGGCAAAGGCATCTGTACTCTATGCAGAATACGATGCAGATTTTGCAAAGAGCTGTCTGGATGCAGCAACGAACGCGTATGCATTTTTGGAGGCAAATCCGGATATGAAGGGATATGAGAATCCGGAAGACCTTGTAACAGGTGCATACGATGATACACATCTTGCAGACGAGACACTTTGGGCTTCTGCAGAGATGTATATTGCAACAAAGGATGCAAAATATTTAACTGCGACAAAGACAGCACTTGACAGCAACTATCTGACAGGTTTTGGCTGGGCAGATATCGGAAGCTATGCGCTGTATGATCTTGCAAAGACCGAGGGCGTGGATGCAGATGTGGCAAAGACAGCGAAGGAAAAGCTGCTTGCAGATGCGGATGAGACACTTTCGAAAGCAGAGTCAGAGGGCTTCTTTACAGGTATGGGTGTGACATATCCTTGGGGAAGTAATATGACGATCACCAACAAGGGTATGGAGCTTCTGGCTGCTGCAAACCTGACAGGGGATGCCAAGTATACAGAATATGCGCAGAAGATGCGTGATTATATCTTCGGTGTGAACCCAACCGGATACTGCTATGTGACCGGATATGGTTCCCTTACACCAAATGCAACACACCACAGACCATCACAGGTATTGAAAGAGACGATGCCGGGTATGCTGGTTGGCGGTGCCAATAACAATCTGAACGATCCATATGCAAATGCCGTTCTCTACGGAATTGCACCGGGACGTGCATATGTAGATAATGAGCAGTGCTATTCATGTAATGAGGTAACGATTTACTGGAATTCTCCACTGATCTATCTGCTTACAGGTTTAAATTAAAAGAAAAGGATTAGGGTAGTACATTGATTCGTTTTATAAAGAAGATTCTTGCCAATGAGAAAATGCGATATCTGATTGCGGGAGGCTGTACGACAGCTGTCAACCTGGTAACATTCTTCCTGCTGCGGGTTATTACACCAATTTCAAGAAATACATGCAATGCCATAGCGATCGCTATGGCTATTGCTTTTGCATACTTTGCAAATAAATTTTTTGTATTTCAGAGTAAGAGGAAGGGATTTTATGCAACTCTGGTAGAGGCGGTGCAGTTTGTAGGCGCCCGTCTGGTGTCCATGGTTGTGGAAATTCTTGGACTGGCGATTCTGTGTGATACATTTCGAATCCATGAACTGGCATCCAAGCTGCTTGTACAGGTCATTGTACTGGTATTGAACTATGTGTTCAGCAAGCTGATTGTGTTCAAGGAAAAGAAATCATTTCACGAGAATATGCAGGATAACTGGTGCTATTATCTGTCGTTTGCAATTGTTGCAGTCGTCATGCTGGTTGTCTGTATCGCAGAAAAGATTGCACCGTTTGGAGAGAATTCCCTGACGCTGGTAGACAGTGTGCATCAGTATCTGCCGTTTTTCTCAGAACTCAGAGACAAGCTTCTGCATGAGAGAAGTCTTCTTTATACATGGAATGTAGCACTTGGCTCGAATTTCGTATCGCTTGCGGCGTATTATCTGATGAGCCCGTTTAATCTGCTGTTGTTACTATTTGGCAAGGAACAGATTGCGGCGGTTACCTGCTTCCTGATGTGCTTAAAGATTGCACTCACAGCCGTTGCAATGGTACATTTCCTAAGCTATAAGGATGGCGAGAAGAAACGCAATTCCCTGATCGTGGCGATCTCGGTTGCCTATGCGTTCAGTAATTATGTGATCGGTTACAACTGGAACACGATGTGGCTGGATTGTATTATGATCTTCCCGCTTATCATGCTGGGCTTCCAGCGGATGCTTGAGGAGAGAGATCCAAAGCTGTATGTGCTGTCCCTGTTCTATGCGCTCTATTGTAATTATTATATTGGATATATCATTTGCCTGTTTCTTGTGCTGTGGTTCTTCGTCTATGAGCATAAGACAGTGAAGCGATTCTTCATAAATGGATTCCGGTTTGCAGTGTATTCCCTGTTATCCGGTGGTATGGCAGCATTTATCCTGCTTCCTGCATATCATGGAATCATGGCGACGGCAGCGGGAGATATGGCAATCCCAAAAGGAACATGGTATGGAAATATCTTTGTGATGCTGCGGCAGCTGCTTGTATTTACAAAGCCGATTACGAATCAGATCTTTGATGGCGGTGTGAATCTGTACTGTGGCATGCTGGCGGTTCTGACGATGTTCCTGTATCTGTTTGTGAAGGAACATCCGTGGAAGAAGTTCCGCAAATATGTGCTGCTGGTGCTGCTTGTGATCAGCTTCAATCATGGGACGTTAAACTATATCTGGCATGGCATGCATGACCAGTATGGAATCCCGAATCGGTTTTCATTTGTGTTTATTTTTGTGTTGCTCGTTATGGCATATGATGCAGTGCAGTCGATTACTGAAATCGATATTTATTTTGTGATTTCGTCAATTTTACTGGCAGGTGCGTTTGCATTTGCCTGTAAACAGCAGGCAGGCGCGACAATTGGCAAATATACATTGCCGGCGAGTCTTGTGCTGCTGGTGATCTACGGCGTGACCTGTTGTCTGCGGACGTCGAAGAAGATCACGCATGCGACTTACATTTCGGTGATTGGAAGTGTCTGTCTGGTCGAGCTTGTGGCAAATGCAGCATATGGATTTTCGGAAAATGGGTATTGTCATTACAAGAAATATTACAAGACGAGTCCGGCAGTGACAGAAGCGAATGTGCGCGTGCGGGAGATGGCAGAGGAAGAACAGGCAGGCTTTTATCGTTCGGAACTGATGAATTACACGGTACTGGATGAGGCAAGCTGGCATAACATGCCGAGCGTCAGCACATTCAATTCAACGGTTATGGGACCGGTTGTCACCACGATGGGCAAGCTTGGATTTTATACAGGCGCAAATGAATTTTTGTATCGTGGCTATACGCCATTTACAAATGCAATCTTTAATATCCGGTATCTGCTGGAACGACCGGGAGATCTGAATAATTTTGATTATAATTATAAAGAAACGGTGGATAATGTATCCATCTATGAGAATCCATACCCGACCTCTATTGGATTTGCGGTGAGCAACAATGTCAAGGACTGGGATCAGAGCCGTTACTCTGCAATGATCGCGCAGAATACACTGGCATATGACATGACTGGCTATGGCGGATTCTTCCAGGACGAGTATCCGGCGATCAGTGTGACGAGTGATACGGCGAAAGTCAGCTATGAGAATAATCAGGTCAGCTTCACAGCAAATGCATCTGGACCGATGTGTTTTATGTTGAGCTTTACTGCGGATCATGCAGGCGATTATTACGTGAACTGCCGTGGTAATTATGTGACGAAGATCCGGTTTTATAAGAACGGACAGGAAATCGCTTATGACCGTTATCAGATCCAGATTTTCCATCTGGGACAGCTGGAAGCGGGCGATTACATTTCCATTGAATACGAATACAGCAATGTCAGTGGCTCCGAAGTGGCACCATTTTATGTGGCAACCTTCCATCAGGATGTGTTTGAAAATGTATATCGGGAATTGACGAACCATATGCTGGAGGTTGAAACGGTAAAGGATGGCTATGTCTATGGCACGATCGAGATGCCGGAGGATAAGACACTGTTCACAAGCATTCCTTATGATGAAGGCTGGACGGTAAAGGTCGACGGAAAAAAGGTGGATTACTACAAGGTGGCAGGCGCATTTATCGGTGTGGATATCGGTGCCGGTTCGCATACGGTTGAATTTTCCTATATGCCGCAGGGTATGCTTTTGGGCATTGCGATTTCCGTGATCTGCATGGTGTTACTGTTGGTTTCCCTGCAGGTGGAGAAGAAATTGGAGGTGCGGAGAATCGAGAAGGCGAACGCACGCGAAGAGAATGAAAAACCAGGCGAAAAACTTGCAGAAGAGGTCGAGACAGATATTGAAAATCTCGAAAATGTATAGTAAAATGTTGATAAATAGGGGGTGTTATGCACATGGAAAAACTAGCAAAATTAGGGTGGCAGAAACTAATCATCATTGCAGCGGCGCTGGATATCGTGCTCGGAATTATATTTGGTGCGATCTTTAAGGCGGTTCCGGCGGGAATCATCGTTGGCGTGCTGGCTGCGGCTGTCACGGGAGTGATTGTATTTGCGCTTGGTGGCGGCGTTGTGGCAGGTCACACAAAGGGTGACAAATACAAGAAGCTGTTCATGAATCTTCCGATCGGATTTGCACAGGCAAAGATCATCACAGATTCACTTGGGAACAGCATTGGGTACTGCATTCAGGAAGCAAATGAGCGGTTCGGAAGTTACTTCAATCTGGATGCATCTGATTATCAGGACAAGATTCTTGGTGAGAGTAAGATCGAAGTGTTACAGGATATTAACGCATGGTTTACTGCGTATAATACCTCTGGAACCAAAGAGGGCGACTTCATGGACGTGGAGATCACGATGGAGAAGCTTGGCAAGGTATTTAACACAGTTATGTACAAGTCTGAGGCTGACTATATCAACATGGTTGTTATTGATATTACAGACCAGAAGGAGACGGAGAACAAGCTGTCTGCAGCAATCGAAGATGCGAATGCAGCATATAAGACACAGGCAGAGTTCCTCGCGAACATGAGCCACGAGATCCGTACTCCGATCAACGGAATCCTTGGTATGCTGCAGCTTACGCTGATGGCAGATGATCTGCAGGCAGATTACCGCGATAACCTGCTCACTGCAAAGGGCTGTGCAGATAACCTGCTTCGCCTGATCAACGATATTCTTGATATCAGTAAGCTGGAAGCTGGTAAATATAACCTGAAGGAAGAAATCTTCGATGTGCGTGCAGCCATTGAGGAGACGGTAGCTGCACAGGTACCGACAGCGACAAACAAGGGACTTGCCCTTGACTGCACATTTGGTAACAATATTCCAAAGCTTGTAAAGGGCGATGGACAGAGAATCCAGCAGATTTTGAATTGTTTGCTTTCGAATGCATTAAAATTCACATCTGAGGGAAGTGTAAGAGTAAAGATTGCCGCAATTGATGCAGAAAAAGAGAATATCAACCTGCGTATCGCGGTTGCTGATACTGGTATCGGTATCTCGGAGAAGAACATGGATAAGCTGTTTATCCGGTTCTCACAGGTTGATGGTTCCGATACAAGAAAGTATGGCGGTTCCGGACTTGGTCTGGTTATCTCCAAGCAGATTGCAGAGCTGATGGGTGGTAACATCAGTGTGCAGAGTAAGGAAGGCATCGGTTCGACGTTCATTGCAGAGATTCCTCTGAAGGTTGTAAAGGCAGCCGAGGTGGAAGCAGCCAAGAACATGGAAGAAAAAGAAGATGCCGCAGTATTCTCAATCAATGCACACAGCAAGGCGCGTATCCTTGTTGCAGAGGATGAGCCGGTCAACCAGCAGGTTATCGGTAAGCTGCTCGGTATGGCAGGATTCTCTTATGATATTGCAGAGAATGGTGAGAAAGCAATTGAGCTGTTCAAGCAGAAGGAATACGATGCAGCGCTGTTCGATGTACAGATGCCGGTTATGGATGGTATCGCAGCAACACAGCAGATTCGTGAGATTGAGCAGAAGGAGCATAAGAAGCGCCTTCCGATCATCGCAGTTACAGCGAGAGCCATGTTTGGTGATAAGGAACGAATCTTAGAGAACAAGCTCGATGATTATATTGCGAAACCATATAATCTGAACACGGTAGTTGAGACACTCAACCGATATATTGATAAAAAAGAGGATTAACATTTAATTCACGAAAAATTAAACGATTTTTCATATATGTTGGTTGACTGGATATCTTTTTAGTGATACAATTTCGGTGGTTTTGGGTGGATAACTGCCCTGAATTAATAAAAAGCAAAGGAAGGAAATTTTAAGATGGCAAACATTGATTTAACTAAGTATGGAATTACCGGAACAACAGAAATCGTTCACAATCCTTCATATGAAGTTTTGTTTGAGGAAGAGACAAAGGCTTCAAACGAGGGTTATGAGGTTGGACAGAACACAGAATTAGATACAGTTAACGTTATGACAGGTGTATTTACAGGACGTTCTCCTAAAGATAAGTACATCGTTATGGATGAGAATTCTAAGGACACAGTATGGTGGACAACAGATGCTTACAAGAACGACAACCATCCTATGACAGAAGAGACATGGGCAGTTGTTAAGGATCTTGCTAAGAAGGAGCTTTGCAACAAGAAGCTTTATGTTGTAGATGCATTCTGTGGTGCAAACAAGGATACACGTATGGCAGTTCGTTTCATCGTTGAGGTTGCTTGGCAGGCTCACTTTGTAACAAACATGTTCATCAAGCCTTCAGAGGAAGAGCTGAAGGATTTCGAGCCGGATTTCGTTGTTTACAACGCATCTAAGGCTAAGGTTGAGAATTATGCAGAGCTTGGTCTTAACTCTGAGACATGTGTAGCATTCAACATCACATCTAAGGAGCAGGTTATCATCAATACATGGTACGGCGGAGAGATGAAGAAGGGTATGTTCTCTATGATGAACTACTACCTCCCACTTAAGGGTATCGCTTCAATGCACTGTTCTGCTAACTGCGATATGGAAGGTAAGCATACAGCTGTATTCTTCGGCCTTTCAGGTACAGGTAAGACAACACTTTCTACAGATCCTAAGAGACTTCTGATCGGTGATGATGAGCACGGTTGGGATGACAACGGTATCTTCAACTTCGAGGGTGGATGTTATGCAAAGGTTATCGGACTTGACAAGGAGTCTGAGCCAGATATCTACAACGCAATCAGACGTGACGCTCTTCTTGAGAACGTGACAGTTGATGCAGCAGGTAAGATTGATTTCGACGATAAGAGCGTAACAGAGAATACTCGTGTTTCTTATCCAATTGACCATATTGAGAAGATTGCATCTAAGGTAAATGGCGTTTCCGCAGGTCCTGCTGCAGAGAACGTAATCTTCCTTTCAGCAGATGCATTTGGAGTACTTCCTCCAGTATCTATTCTGACACCAGAGCAGACAAAGTACTACTTCCTTTCAGGATTTACTGCGAAACTTGCTGGTACAGAGCGTGGAATCACAGAGCCTACACCTACATTCTCAGCTTGCTTCGGACAGGCATTCCTTGAGTTGCATCCTACAAAGTATGCAGAAGAGCTTGTTAAGAAGATGGAGAAGAGCGGAGCTAAGGCTTATCTCGTAAATACAGGATGGAACGGAACAGGCAAGCGTATCACAATCAAGGATACTCGTGGAATCATCGATGCAATCCTTTCAGGTGATATCAAGACAGCTCCTACAAAGAAGATTCCTATGTTCGACTTTGAGGTTCCAACAGAGCTTCCTGGTGTAGATCCAGCAATCCTTGATCCAAGAGACACATATGCTGATCCTACTGAGTGGGAGACAAAGGCTAAGGATCTTGCTGAGAGATTCCAGAAGAACTTCCAGAAGTACACAACAAACGATGCTGGTAAGGCATTGGTTGCTGCTGGTCCTAAGGCTGAGTAATTTAATCGCTTATAAATAAGGGTAACCCGCGTCTGATGACGCGGGTTATTTTTATCCCTGTCGTTGGGGAAGAATAGTCTGGCCTTGAGGATGTTACAGTTTTAGTATGAAATGCCATAGCTGCATACACTATACGACGTATTGCATTAAGAATCACGAAATGTTCTGATTAACAAGTTACGAGACGGACGCCACCGTTGCCGATTCGCCATCCATGGCTCAACGGCAACTTCCCTGAACATCGTGTTCAGGGATGGCTGTAAATCCACAGAACATTAAGTGATTCTAAAATGCAAACGTATGTATAGCGTATGCAGCTATGGCATTTTTCTACTAAAACTGTAATTTGCTTTTATAAGACCAGACTATTCTTTCCCATACGATATTCGCCACGCCCGAAGCCGATAATATATCGAAAAACGAAATATTTGACAAGCGATAATATATATGATATAGTCAAATAAATTCGAAAGGGGGGTATTCCTATGAACAGGGCAAAGCGGAAATATATGAAATTGTTGAAGGACTATTTTCCGTATGGAAGAGCGTGCAGGAAGAAGTTTCTGGTATCAATTGCTGAGGACATAGATCATTTCGTTCGAGAGCATGATTCATGCACTTATGACATGCTGGTGGGTGAGTTTGGTAAACCACAGGAAGTGATCTTGAATTATCAGAAGGAAATTGAAATATCAGATATACGGAATGTACGAAAAGCAATGGTGAAGCATGTTGGATTGGCAATAGGTGTGTGTTGTATATTGTTCGGAGCTGTTATATTTGCAACACCGAGTTTAAGAACCGAACGGAAAGACACCACTGGAGACAAGGTGGCAGATACAGAGGAAGAAGACTTTGACGAGGGCTATAGTGACTTGGAAAGAGAACTGCTTAGTCATAGTGGAAATTATTATGATGACTATGGAAATCAAGTGTTATCCGTGTGCGTAAGTAAAGATGGGGGAACAACATCTACTTCATATGTTATACGGAATCAGTATAGTCATTAGAAAGAAAAAAGGAGATATGAGATGAAAAAATTTATTGTGTTATTTTGGGCTTTAGTTCTAGTGTTTATTAATGAAAATAATATATATGCAAAGCAAAGTACCGAAGCCATACAATAAACAGGAGTTTGCATTGATATAATAGATGAAAATATTGATGATATGGAATTCGCTGAAGATAGGATGGCTCGTGAGTATGCACGTCGATATACTCGGGATATAACAATCAGTCTAGGTAAAGAAGAAAATGTGGCAAAAATATCAGTGGTATTGACATATTCTTATACGGATTCCAGAGTAGTTATTTCGTCGTTTAGTTGCACGCCATCAATTTTAAAAAAGGGGAACAGCATATCTATTCATGACAAGAAGATTACGAATGGTAGTCCTGCGATGGCATCTGTAAGATATACAGTATCAAATTCAACTACTAAACAAAGTAGAGCCTTCATAACATATTTTGCGGTTGGAATAAGTGGAGATGTGCGGGTACAGACGGTTCCTTTGAATTAAAAATATGTTGTTCACTGAAAGATGAATATATAAAGAGAATCAAAAGAAGAGATATATTAAAATATATTTCTTCTTTTTTCAATAAAGCAAGTGAATTCCTTGTTTTTTATAATTCAAAATGGTAAGCTTATAAAAGCAAGATGTGAGGCAGATATATGGAAAATAAAAATATGTTTTACCGTGGCTATGTGGAATTGCTTGTGTTAAAGTTCCTTTCAGAGAAGGATTGTTACGGTTATGAAATTGTAAAAAGTATAAAAAAGGCTTCGAAAGATAAGGTTTCGTTATCAGTTGGAACTTTGTATCCAACCTTGTACAAGCTGATTGATCAGAAGTATATCAGCGATTATAAGAAGCAGACCGGCGAACGGATGGTGAAAGTGTATTATCATCTGGAGAATGCGGGAAGAGAGAGGTTGGAAACGTTGATTGCGGAATATGAGGAATTCTCGCAGGTTATGAAAGAAATCTTGAATCTGAAATAGAATATGAATGGATAAACGTAGGATGTGTATAAAATGACATATGCATCCTACGTTATTTTTTGCCTTTAAACCTGCATAGTTCCTCAATTTTTCCAAATGTTCCAAACTTACGCTTTACATTTCCATAAAACCTGTGCTATGGTGGATGTGTTGTCGAGAATCGTTGTTCTGGCGTAGTTCGGTAACAGTCGGAAATACTCTTTTATATTTATATATTCATTTCATCTATGAAAGTACCCGTTATTTATTTTTTAGTAACAGCAGATTGATTGAGTAATAAGCAGTTTTTGCTCGTAAAAAAGGAGGAGCGTATGGGAGAAGAAAAGAAATTAAACATCCGTATTGGACAGGTCAAGGATGTCAACAACCGGCAGGTATTCAGCAATCATGTACTTTGTGCGCAGTTTCTGCGCGACTATGCAGATCTGGACATCTTAAAGAATGTACAGCCGGAGGATATCGAGGATGTGACAGACAAGTATCAGGCGTACTTGGGAATCGAATTTGAGACGGATACCGTGAAGAAGATTCATTTGCCGGAAATGCAGAAAGATATGCCGCTTTATATGGTTTCCCTTATTGAACATAAAAGTGATGTCGATTATAATGTGTGTATGCAGTTGCTTCGGTACACGGTATGCATCTGGGATGATTATGCAAAGACGATGGAAAAGGCACATCCGGGAATTTCTAAGACGAAGGGGTTCCGGTATCCACCGGTGTTCCCGATTGTGTATTATGAGGGCACGGGAAAATGGACGGCTGCCATGCACGTAAAAGAGCGGGTATTTATGAATGAGATCTTTGCATCGTATATACCGGATTTTACATACCGGCTTGTGAATGTCCACCAGTATACAAACGAAGAGCTGCTGATTCATGAGGATGAAATGTCGCTTTTGATGATGATAAACCGTATTCAGACACCGCAGGATTTTTCAGATTTTCTCAGATCCAATCAGTATGAGATCCGCGAGATCACGGAGCGGGCGTCGGAGAATATCGTGCAGATCATTGTAAATTCGTTGTGGGCGTTATTTATGAAGATGCAGGTATCGGTTTCTGAAGCGACAGATTGTTTGAGAAAGATGATCGGAGGCGAGAGCATGGGAAACTGGTTTGAGAATATGGAGCCAATGAACATACAGGAAGAGCGGGCAAATACCAAGAGAGAACGAGAACGGGCGGATCAAGCAGAAGAGGAACGGGATCGAGCAGAAGAGAAGTTGAATAAGACGGAAGTAGAACGGGATAAAGCGGAAAAAACACTAATGGATCTTATGAAAAAAGTATATGGAACAAAAGAGAATGTAATAAAAAACCTTGTGGAATCTTGTGATAAAACAGAGGAAGAAGCAAAGCAGTTAATACAGAAGTATTGGTAAAAACAAAAAGCAGCTCTAAGAGCTGCTTTTGCTATATATGAAATTATAAATTATCCTTTACATACTGTTTGACAAGCTTCTCAATCAGATAGAACTGGGATGGACCTGCATCAAGCACAACCTTGTGGAAAGCCTGCTCGTCGAACTTGTTGCCAAGGGCGGATTCTGCATAGTCACGAAGCTCCTGGAAGGACTGCCAGCCCATCACATACATCTGGTAGTTGACTGGTTCGGCGATAACGTAATCCATGATGCTTTCGGCTCCATCAGAATTGAAACCATTGTCGGAGAGGTACTTCTGTGTTGCTTCCAGATCCCAGCCCTCATAGTTGACACCGATTTCGACACGGGCACTGACAAGCAGGTTCAACTCAGAGTTGATCCGTTCGAAATCTGCATAACTGTCATCCGGATAATCTTTGTACATATCGTAGCTCATCATCTCAACATAGGTAGCCCAGCCTTCGGTGTAGCCGTTAAAGTTAAGCAACGCGCGGATTGGTTCCGGGTTCGTGCTCAAGTAGTAGGTGAACTGATACATATGTCCGGGGATTCCTTCGTGCGCAAGGGTGGACCACAGATCACCGGCGCCGTCACTGCCCATATTCAGGTAGATGGAGTTTTCGTCGTAGGCATCAATTGGTGTTGTCACATAGAATGCCGGACTGACGATATCTTCTAAGGATTCATGGACATTTTCAATGGTGTAATGCACGTCAGGCATGGCAGGGAAGCGGTCGGCAAAAGCATCCTTAAAGTAGTTGATCGTCTCCAGCGGATCGTTATCCGCATATAAGCTGTCACTGGAATCGTTAAAGTACTGCTCATAAGCAGAATAGTTGGCAAGCGCGGTTGCCTGGTATTCATACATGACATCATCGATGGCATTGTCCAGCCAGTCGATAACTTCCTCTGGCGTTTTGTCAGTGCCAACCTTATCCTTTAACAGATATGCGTAATATTCTTTTCCGTGTTCAAACCCGGCAAGGCCCAGATCGTTTTGTCCATCATCCTTGTGTGCATTAAAGAAGTTAATTACATTCTTGTAGCAAGGGATGACGGAATTGATAACCGTATCGTGATTCTGGGTAATGTAGTCCTGAATCTGTTCTTCACTCAAGCCCTCGACACCGCGCACCTTATCTTCAAAGGTTGCAATCAGAAGGTTTTCCTCCGGGGTTGCAATGAATTCTTCACACTGGCGAACAACCTCGCTGGCGGAATGCTCGTTCATGAAAAGTCCTTTGTCAATCTTTGTCTGTTCAAAGTCCAGATATTTTCCATAATAATCGGATAACTGTCCAAGCAATGCCAGATAGTCCTGAACGTCCCCTTCGTTGTAGAATTTGTATTCCGACATGTTGATCGGCATGTTTGTCTGCAAGCCGCTTGTGTAGGCAAATGGTTCGTACAGATATGAGTAATCATAGGATTCCAGATTCAGATCCAGATAATCCTTGATAACATCATAGGTGTATTTCTGCGATCCGGTCAGGAGATCGTAGTCAAAGCTTTGCAGTTCTGTGATTTCATCTTCGGTTTCTTTTTTATCACTTGCAATGGCGTCCTCGGAGATTTCCGCATCGCCAAAGGTTGCAGTTGGAACATCCAGATCGTAGTCGGCTGGATTGGCAACGGTATAGTGAAGTGTGACGGTATCGCTTGTGACGCTCTCCTTGAAGTTATCCATAAGGTAAGTGTGAAAACGTGCCTGCTCGGCTTCTGCTTCTTCTCCGGTTGGATCCGGCAGTGCATAGGCACAATCTTCCAGGGAGGAGGCATCGATCGGAGATGCTTCCGGCTCTGTATTTCCTGCGGCAATTGCGTCCTCCACAGAATCCTCTAAGGACGAAGCTGCTGCGTTCCAGCTGCTATTGTTGCTGTCACCACATGCGGTCAGCATGACGGACATCGCACAGACAAGGGCGAGTGCAGTCGCCTTCTTGTAAAATTTTTTCCACATATAAATATATAACCTCCGTTTTCCTGTATCTTATAGTATAGTATCTGCTTTAATTGGATAGACATACAAAATAATCATACTCGAAATAATCAAAATCTGCAATCATCCGATGCATATTTCACATAAAATGCACAGAAATACATCTGTCGAACGGACAGGAAAAATGGCTACATAAAGTATACGAAAGCAGGTTTCATGTAAGTATATTTATGTTAAGGTAAGAACGGGGAAAAATGTTTACAATTAAAGGAGAGATGGGAATTATGACAATCAAGGAAGCTGCAAAAAAACTGCATGTGGAAGCACATGTACTTCGATATTGGGAGGATGAATTAAAACTCGACATTAAGCGGAATGCGCAGGGACATCGGTATTATGATGACCGCGATATCCGGTTGTTTGAGAGCGTGAAAGCGATGAAGGAAGAGGGACTGATGCTCAAGGATATCCGAAATGCAATCATCCGTGCCCAACGTGCAAAATCTGGGGAAGCTGCATCGGATTTGCCGGAAAGACAATGTGAGGAGAATGCACAGACCGCCGAATGCGCAAAAACAGCACAGGAAGAAACAGACAACGAGGATAAACCATGCAAACCGGAAGCGAATATCAAGCGCACATCGTCGGTGGAGCTTCGCCCCGTACATACCCGAATGGATGAGGATAAGGATTCGATGTTAGAACGTATGCAGAAGATGGTGGGGGATGAGGATAAGGTTGTCGACTTCAAGCAGGCACAACTGCAAAGCGTGATGAACCGTGTGATCGCAACTGCCCTGCGCGAGAACAAGGATATTATCACGACATCCATTAAGGAGGAAGTGACCGCGGATGTGATGCGGCAGTTTGATGCGGTTATGCGGGAGAAAGAGGAACGCGAGGAAGCACGGTACCGGAGACTGGACACGGTGTTGCGGGAAATCCAGCAGGCAAATGCGGAGGTGGCAGCGACAAAAACGAAAAAAGGGATCTTCAAAAAACACCGATAGGATTGAAAACTTTCTGTGTCCGCCGGTTGCAAAAAGACGGCAACTCTTGTATAATTCCTTTTAGTTATGTGTAAATATAGCTAAGATATAGGAACTATATCGGAAATGGACAGGACTTATGAAGTTAGAGATTTTATATGAGGATGCATATCTGCTTGCCTGCGTGAAGCCGTATGGTGTGCTGTCACAGGGCGACAAGGGCAACGATGAAGATATGATTACGAAAATCAAGCATTACCTGTATGACCAAGAGGAATCGGAGCAGGCGGAAGAGCCGTATGTAGCTGCGATTCACCGGCTGGATCGTCCCGTAGGGGGTGTGATGGTATTTGCAAAAACTCCAGAGGTAGCAGCGAAGCTTTCGGACATGCAGCAGGATGGTGAGATCGCGAAATATTATCAGGCGGTCATAACCGGAGAGCTTCCGGATTTTGAAGGCGAGATGGTAGACTATCTTCTGCGGGATGGAAAAACGAACACAACGAAAGTCGTGAAAAAAGGCGAAAAGGGTGCCAAGCGCGCAGAGCTATATTATGAGGTGCTCGATGTCATGGACACGGACGATGGAACGCTCAGTTATGTGTTGATTGAGCTTGTCACAGGCAGACATCATCAGATCCGGGCGCAGTTTGCGAGCCGGGGCTGTGGTATCTGGGGTGATACGAAATATAACCCGAAATTCGCGAAGACAAAACGCAAGTATAAGCAGATCGGTCTGTTCTCCTCACGGATGGAATTTACACATCCCATCACCGGGGAAGAACTCGTGATCAAGAAGGAACCGGAGGGCGAGGCCTTCGAGGTGCTTGATCTGGATGAATTTGAATAAAGTGGAAATAGAAAGGACAAGAGAAATGGCAAAGGACAAGAAGTTAGTAGAGCATATTACAGCGATGGATGAGGATTTTGCACAGTGGTATACGGACGTTGTCCGTAAAGCAGAGCTGTGTGATTACACAAGCGTAAAGGGATGTATGGTTTTCAAACCGGCAGGCTACGCGATCTGGGAACTGATCCAGAAGAATCTCGATGAGCGTTTCAAGGCAACCGGCGTAGAGAATGTATACCTTCCAATGTTTATTCCGGAGAGCCTGCTCGAGAAGGAGAAGGATCATGTCGAAGGATTCGCACCGGAGGTTGCATGGGTCACACATGGCGGATTGAATGAACTGCAGGAGCGCCTGTGCGTCAGACCAACATCCGAGACATTGTTCTGTGATTTTTATTCTAAGGAGATCGAGAGCTACCGTGATCTTCCAAAGGTATATAACCAGTGGTGTTCCGTTGTGCGTTGGGAGAAGGAGACAAGACCATTCCTTCGCTCGAGAGAGTTCCTGTGGCAGGAAGGCCATACCGCACATGCAACAGCAGAAGAGGCAGAGGCAAGAACGATCCAGATGCTGAATGTGTATGCGGATTTCTGCGAGGACGTGCTTGCAATTCCGGTTATCAAGGGACGTAAGACAGACAAAGAGAAATTCGCAGGTGCTGAGGCAACTTATACGATCGAGTCGCTGATGCACGATGGTAAGGCACTGCAGTCCGGAACGAGCCACAACTTTGGGGATGGATTTGCAAGAGCATTTGGCGTTCAGTATACAGATAAGGATAATAAGCTTCAGTATGTACATCAGACATCCTGGGGTATGACAACGAGAATGATCGGCGCTATCATCATGGTGCATGGTGATGACAGCGGACTGGTACTTCCTCCGAAGGTTGCTCCGACACAGATCATGATCGTTCCGATCATGCAGAAAAAAGAGGGCGTACTCGAGAAGGCAGAAGAACTTCGCAGCGTGCTCGCATCCAACTTCCGTGTGAAAGTTGATGATTCCGATAAGAGTCCTGGATTCAAGTTCGCCGAGCAGGAAGTAAAGGGTATTCCACTTCGTGTTGAGGTTGGACCGAAGGATATCGAGGCAGGACAGGCAGTTGTTGTCCGCCGTGATACAAGAGAGAAGACCATCGTACCATTCGACAAGCTGTCAGAGACCTGTGAGACATTGCTTGCACAGATGCATGATGATATGTATGCAAAGGCAAAGGCACATCGTGATGCGAATACACATGTCGCTACAAACTGGGATGAGTTCACAGATATTCTGGAGAAGAAGCAGGGATTCATCAAGGCTATGTGGTGTGGCGAGGAAGCCTGCGAGACAGCCATCAAGGACGAGACAGGTGCAACAACGAGATGTATCCCGTTTGCACAGGAGAAGCTTGGTGATGTATGTGTACATTGTGGCAAGCCTGCGAAACACATGGTTTATTTTGGAAAGGCATACTAAAAATAGAAATCAGAACATTTACCCTGCTGACATCAGCGGGGTAGTTGTTTATTTGGGTGAAATACATGAAAATAGAAATTCCGACAGGGGCGGCATATATTTTACAACAATTAAATAAGCATGGGTATGAGGCATATATTGTTGGCGGTTGCGTGCGGGACAGCCTGCTCGGCAAGCAACCGAATGACTGGGATATCACGACCTCGGCGAAACCGGAGGAGGTCAAGGCAATTTTCCACCGCACGATCGATACGGGAATCCAGCATGGAACGGTGACGGTCTTAGTGGATCGCGAAATTTTGGACGATGGAAGTGGATCGCTTGCCAGTCATACCGATTATGCATTTGAGGTGACGACATACCGGGTGGATGGTGTTTATACCGACCACCGTCGTCCGGAATCCGTGTGCTTCACAGCGAGCCTGGAAGAGGATCTGAAACGACGGGATTTTACGATCAATGCAATGGCATATAACCCGGAGCAGGGTGTGATCGACATTTTCGGTGGACAGGAGGACCTGGAGAAAGGAATCATCCGCTGCGTGGGTGAGGCATCAGAACGGTTTGATGAGGATGCACTTCGTATCCTGCGTGCAGTCCGGTTTGCGGCACAGCTTGATTTTGTAATTGAGGATCAGACGCGGAAAGCGATGCGCGATCAGGCAAAGTTCCTGAAGGATATCAGTGTAGAACGGATCTGTACTGAGCTTACGAAGATGATCGTTTCGAAGCATCCGGAACGGCTGGAGGAAGCGTACGAGCTGGGACTCACCAATATATTTCTGCCGGAGTTCGACCGGATGATGCAGACGCCACAGAATAACCCGTATCATCTGTATGATGTCGGTCGTCATACGCTGCAGGTGATGCGGGCAGTATCAGCAACACCTGTCCTGCGTTATGCGGCGTTGCTCCATGATGTTGGAAAACCAGAATGTAAGACGACAGACGAAACAGCAGTCGATCATTTCTATGGACATCAGGAACTCTCTGCGAAGATGGCGCGCACGATTCTGCGTCGGTTAAAGCTTGATAACGATACGATCGATCAGGTTTGCAGACTGGTGAGAAATCACGATTATGGACTCTCCGGGGACGGACCGGGGATGAAGAGCTTCCGTCGGTTTGTGGCACAGCTTGGCGCGGAGCATTTCGCAGATTTTCTGGAGATCCGAAAGGGCGATATGGCAGGTCAGAGTGCGTATCATCTCGAACAGCGCAGACAGGTGATCGCGCATATGGAAGCGATGTATGCAGAGATCATAGAACAGAAGCAATGTTTGAAACTGTCGGAACTTGAAATCAGTGGAAAAGATCTCATCGCGATCGGTGTAAAACCGGGGCCGGATATGGGACGCATTTTGAAGGCACTGCTGGACCGGGTACTTGAAGAACCGGAATTGAATACAAGAGAACAATTATTGGCGATTGTAAAGGAATCGTATCTATAGATGCGGACGATCAATCGGAATGAATCCGCCCTTCCTGGCATACAATTAACAAGACTGATGTTGGGAGGGGATTTTTTGTGGCTGAAAAAATGTCGGAAGTATTCGAGATGTACGATGTGAGATTGGATCACATAGGACGGGGACGGGGAGCGATGCTGCTGCAGACGGACAAGGGGGTGCGCCAGATCCGGGCAACGACAGCCGGAGAAAAACGGCTGCAGGCAGAGTATGATTTTAAGGAGCATATGTATCTGGCAGGCTTTCCGCATATTGACCGGCTTGTGAAAAATGTGGAGGATGAACTGATTACATACGATCGTTATGGGAATCCGTTTGTGATGCGGATGTTTTTTGACGGTCGTGAGATGGGTGTCAGCAACAAAAATGAAATCATGCTTGCGGTTGATAATCTGGTTGCCCTGCATCGGGCTGGACGTACGGTCTGGCAGGAAGTTGATCGCGATATGCAGATCCGGGAGAAGAATGATGTCAAGCGTCGGAATCGGGAAATGAAGCGAGTACATAATTATATTGCGAAACAGAGTCCGAAACGGGAATTTGAATCTTTGTTTATGCAGGCATTTCCGTACTTTTATGAGCAGGGGCTGAACTGTGAACAGGCAGAGGCGGGGACGGCAGGCAAATCTGAACATATGGGATATTGTCATGGCACTTACAATCATCATAGTGTCCTTGTATGTGGGACAGCCGATGCGCGCTATATCGCAACGATTAATTTTGAAAAATATCATATCGGGAACCAGTTGCAGGATCTGTATTATTTCATTCGGAAAACCGTGGAAAAAAATGGATATGCGTTTGCACTGCTCACTGCGATCTTAGAACGATACCAGCAGGGAATCCCATTGCAACAGATGGACGTTGCGTATATTTGTGGACTCTACCGGTATCCTGAAAAATTCTATAAGCTCTCAAATCAATATATGAATGGTTCGAAGACACGCATTTCTCCGAAAATGGTCGAGAAGTTGAACCGGATCATGGAAGAGGAAGAGAAGAAGCAGACGTTGCTTGAAAAATTATCTTCCTATAATATCTCGAAAAAATGAATATATAATCTTCACATTTGCAAAATAATCTTGTATAATACAGAAGTTAAGGTGGTTTTATGGATAAGCGGAAGATACAATATGGAATCGTTGTGTTGATGCTTGCGTTCGTGTTCATGGGCTGTGGGCAAAAAAAGAAGAATGATGTCAAGGTCTATGAGAACACGGAGGAAGTCACGGCAGATCATGAAGAGGCTTCCATGACGGCAATCATAACGAGCATGGACATGGAAAATAATCAGATGCATTTTGTATCGGTGCTGGATGGTACAGATATAACATTGCAGTATCATGGCGGTGTGCGCGTGACAGATACGGAGGGCGCGGATATCGGCATTGGCAATGTTGCCTGTGGAAATGTCGTGGATATCGTGTATTATGTGGATACAGAGAAGCTGGTCAGTATCGCGAAGAACGCGAAGGTGAAGACATATACACAGATTAAGAAGTTCCTGTATCGGCAGGATGAGCATACCGCTGTCTATAATGGAAATCGTTTCCCGGTATCGGATTATGCACAGGTATTTGATGGGGATCAGGCGCTTTCTCTCGTGGATGTAAACACAGAGGATGAGGTGACGCTGTCCTTGTGGAATGGCAGTCTGGTGTCCGTGATCATTACGAAGGGGCACGGGTATGTCCGGCTGTTAAATCAGGGGACATATGTTGGCGGATTTGTAGAGATTGGAAAAGATGTGATTGTTCTAGTTACTGCCGATATGCTGGTAGCAGTCGGGGAAGGCGATTATACACTTCGTATCAGTAAAAATGGATATTCCGGAGAGAAGAGTATCCGTGTGACAAAGGATCGCGAGTTAAATGTAGATATCTCAGATATTGCAATTCCATCCGGAACGGTAACGTTTGCTGTGACGCCGGAGGATGCGAATGAAGTCATCAAGGTTGATGGCGAGGTGATCGCGAACCGGACGTATACCGGATTGTACGGCGATCATGAATTAAGCATTACAGCGGATGGCTATGACAGCTTCCGTGGAAGCTTTAAAATCACAGAGACGATGAAAACCTTGCGCGTAACCTTGCAGCAGGAAACGACCGAAGAGACAACGGAAGATACGACTGAGGCAACGACGCAGGAGGGACAGACAACTGCATCCGGGCAGACTACGACGCAGATGACTGCAACGACACAGGGATCACAGACGACCACTGCGACGACGCAGAGTGGGCAGACGACGGAGTCCGCGGAGCAGGGCAATAAAATTACGATTAAAAAACCGGAAGGTGTGGGCGTATATTTCGACGGCGATTATGTCGGAATCGCACCGGTGTCGATCAGGAAGACAGCGGGAACACATACGATCACGCTATACAAAGCCGGTTATTTGATAAAAAGTTATACAATACAAGCCGAAGATAACGGCAAAGACGATGAATATAGCTACGCGGATCTGATATCCGTGCTGGACTAAATAGTAGGAGGAACATCATGGACATGGATTACAAAAAGGTTTATGAAGAATGGCTGACAAACCCATTTTTCGATGAGGCGACAAGACAAGAGCTGGCAGCAATTAAGGATGACGATAAAGAGATCAAAGAGCGTTTCTACATGGATCTCGAATTCGGAACAGCTGGATTGCGAGGCATCATTGGTGCCGGAACAAACCGTATGAATAATTATATTGTTGCAAAGGCAACACAGGGACTTGCAAATTATATCAAACAGCGTAAGAAGCAGGCGAAGGGTGTTGCGATTGCGTATGATTCCAGACATTGCTCACCAGAGTTTGCAGATGTAGCAGCGTTGTGTCTGGCAGCAAACGGTATCAAAGCATATGTGTTTGAGTCTCTTCGTCCAACACCAGAGCTTTCTTTTGCAGTCCGTTACCTTGGTTGTGTGGCAGGTATTAACGTAACAGCCAGCCACAACCCACCAGAGTACAACGGATACAAGGTATATTGGGAGGATGGTGCACAGATTACACCTCCACATGATGCGGGTATCATGCGTGAGGTAAAGGCAATCTCTGTACAGGATGCCATTACAATGCCAAAGCAGGAAGCAATCCATGAAGGTTTGTATGAAGTCATCGGCAAGGAAATTGATGATGCATATATGGCAGAGCTGAAGAAGCTTGTACTGCATCAGGAGTGCATCGACAAATACGGAAAAGAATTGAAGATTGTATATACACCATTACATGGAACGGGAAATATCCCAGCCAGAAGAATTCTGCGTGAACTTGGCTTTGAGAATGTATATGTTGTTCCAGAACAGGAATTGCCAGATGGTGATTTTCCGACTGTAAGCTATCCAAACCCGGAGGCAGCAGAAGCATTCGAGCTTGCACTTGCACTTGCAAAGCAGCATGACGCAGATCTCGTTCTCGCGACGGATCCGGATGCAGACCGTCTCGGTGTGTATGTAAAGGATAAGGATGGCGAGTATCACTGCCTGACCGGAAATATGTCAGGAAGTCTGCTTGCAGAATATGAGCTTAGCCAGATCAAGGCGACAAAGGGACTGCCTGCGGATGGCGCGCTGATCAAGTCTATCGTTACAACGAACCTTGTAAATGAGATGGCGAAGAGCTACGGCGTGAAGCTCGTAGAGGTTCTGACAGGATTTAAGTTTATCGGACAGAAGATGCTGGAGTTCGAGACAAAGCATAATGGCACATATCTTTTTGGATTTGAGGAGAGCTATGGATGTCTGATCGGTACACATGCCAGGGATAAGGATGCAATCGTGGCAACGATGGCACTCTGTGAGGCAGCTGCATATTACCGCTCACAGGGTAAGACTCTGTGGGATGCAATGATTGATATTTATGAGAAGTATGGTTATCATGTAGATGCAATCCATACACTGACATTAAAGGGTATCGAAGGTCTGGAGAAGATCAAGAGTATCATGGATCAGTTAAAGTCTCATACACCAAAGGAGATTGCAGGCTTAGAAGTGCTCTGGGCACGTAATTACGACAACGATACAGCGACAAACATGAAGAATAAGGTGGTTGTTCCAACCGGACTTCCGAAGTCGAACGTTGTATATTACGAGCTCGAAGGTGGCGCTTGGCTTTGCGTCCGTCCATCTGGTACAGAGCCAAAGATCAAATTCTATTATGGCGTTATAGGTAGGGATTTCGATGATGCACAGAAGAAGTCAGAGGAATTTGGCGAAGCAGTCAACAAGATGATTGAATACATGATGTAAGAGTATGAAAGCGATTTCGGGAACCCGAAGGGTGAAGAAATCGCTTTTGTTATAGTGAAAGAAAATGAAGGGAAGATGACATGCTGCAACTGAAGAACATAGTAAAGGACTATGGAGAGGGCGATTCAAAGGTACAGGCATTAAAGGGCGTCAGTATTAATTTTCGGGCAAATGAATTTGTTTCGATTCTTGGACATTCCGGTTGTGGAAAGACAACACTCTTGAATATCGTGGGAGGACTCGACCAGTACACAGATGGCGATTTGATAATCAAGGGAAAATCAACAAAGAAATACAAGGATAAGGACTGGGATACCTACCGGAACCATAGCGTTGGTTTTGTATTCCAGAGCTATAATCTGATCATGCACCAGACGGTGCTACAGAATGTCGAGCTGGCATTGACCTTGTCGGGTGTCTCGAAGAGCGAGCGCAGACGCCGGGCGAAGGAAGTGCTCGAGAAGGTTGGACTCGGTAGCCAGATCCATAAAAAGCCAAATCAGATGTCCGGTGGACAGATGCAGCGTGTGGCAATCGCGCGTGCGCTGATCAATGATCCGGAGATTCTGCTTGCGGATGAACCGACCGGTGCACTGGATACAGAGACAAGCGTGCAGATTATGGATCTTCTGAAGGAGATTGCAAAAGACCGTCTCGTTATTATGGTTACCCATAACCCGGAGCTTGCAGAGCAGTACAGTACACGAATTGTTAAGCTGTTGGATGGTGAGATTACAGATGATAGCATGCCGTATTCCGATGAGGAAGCAGCGAAGGAAACGTATGAGGAATTAAGCAGGAAGGACTTAAAGCATAAGCGGATGTCGTATTTTACAGCGCTGAATCTGTCCTTCAACAACTTGCTTACAAAGAAGGGACGAACCCTGCTTACCGCATTTGCAGGCAGTATCGGTATCATCGGAATCGCGCTGATCTTATCGTTGTCCGATGGATTCCGGAATTATATCAAGAGCGTGGAGGAAGATACTCTTTCTACCTACCCGCTGGAGATCACGGATGAGTCCATTGACATGTCCGCAATGATGGGAATTATGCTCGGCACCGAGATGAAGAGTGAAGAAGAGCATGATATGGACAAGGTGTATTCAAACAACTTTGTCGGTAATTATATGAAGAATATGCTTGGTGAAGTCAAGGTTAACGACATGGTATCCTTCAAGGATTATATCGAGGAAGGTGACGGTCAGAAGATGAAGGACTACACCAGCGATATCATGTACACCTATGGCATTACGATTAACGCTTACAAAAGTGATGTAGAGAAAGAAGTCTATCAGGTCAATCCAAGTACCGTCTTTGACAGTATCGGATTTGGTTCGATGTCAGAGATGGATAACCTGGGTATGACAGGGACGCAGAGTACGACGAATGTCTGGTCCGAGATGATCAGCAATCAGGAGCTGCTCGAGAACCAGTATGATGTTGTAGCCGGACGCTGGCCGGAGAATTACGATGAAGTCGTGATGGTCGTGACGAAGGATAACGAGATCAGCGATTATGAGTTGTATTCGCTTGGCATCCGGGATGTCAGCGAGATGCAGGAGATGATGCGTGCGGCATTGAAGGGTGAGACGAAGACGTATCCAAACACCTCGTACACCTATGATGACCTGCTGAGCCTCACCTATAAGGTAATTCCATCTTCCGATTTTTACGAATACGATGATTCAGAGAAATGTTATGTGGATAAGAGCGATGATGCTGATTACCTGAAAGATAAGATCAAAAATGGTCTGGATATCAAGGTGGTTGGTATCGTCCGCCCGAATGAGGATGCAACAGTACATTCGATCACAACAACGATTGGTTATACGCATGCACTGGTGGAGAAGTTGATGGATCTGTCGAGAGACAGCGAAGTTGGCAAGGCGCAGCTGGATGATCCAGATAAGAATGTATTTACCGGCTATGAATTTGGTGCAGATCTGAACGAGGAGGCACAGAAGGAAGCTGAGCAGCAGGCGCAGGATGCAATGAGCGAGATGGGAATCGCAGACATGACAGAGGATCAGCTGTATGAATATATGGCGAGCCTTCCGGCAGATCAGTTGAAGCAGTTTATGCAGACGATGACGGAACAGACGCAGAGTATGTCAAACAGCATGTCGCTGTCCGATCTGAAATCCGCTGAGAATGCGACCTATGATGACAACCTTGTCACACTTGGTATCGCTTATGAGAATGATCCGAAGGTCATCCGCATCTATCCGATCGATTTTGAGTCGAAGGAAAAGATCATCGACGTGATCGAAGAATATAACGATATGGTGAAAGCAAACGGCGAAGAGGAGAAGGAAATCTCTTACACAGATATGGTAGGAACGATGATGTCTTCCATCAGTACGATTATCAATGCGATTTCGTATGTGCTGATGGCGTTCGTGGCAATCTCGCTCGTGGTAAGCTCAATCATGATTGGTATCATCACATATATTTCCGTATTGGAGCGGACGAAGGAGATTGGTGTGCTGCGAAGCATCGGTGCATCGAAGAAGGATATCTCGCGCGTATTTAACGCGGAGACGATTATCATTGGTTTCGTGGCAGGTTTGATCGGTATTGGAGTTACCGTGCTCCTGAACATCCCAATCAATGCAGTCATTTACCATTTTGCAGGACTGACCGGCGTTGCGAAGCTTCCGGTTGCAGGTGGTGCGCTCTTGGTTGCAATCAGCGTTGTGCTGACGATGATCGGTGGACTGATTCCGTCGCGTGTAGCATCAAAGAAGGATCCAGTGGAAGCATTGCGGAGTGAGTAAATAGTTATTCGAAAAGACGTGTTACAGGAGGATTTCGAATATGAGAACATTTGAAGATATAAAGATTGCGGTTGCAGGAACCGGCTACGTCGGATTGTCACTTGCAACCCTGTTGTCCCAGAAGCATACGGTGACAGCGGTGGATATCGTGCCTGAGAAGGTGGAGAAGATCAATCATAAGATTTCTCCGATTCAGGACGATTATATTGAGAAGTATCTGGCAGAGAAGGAGTTGCATCTGACAGCAACCTTAGATGGAGGGACAGCATATCGCGATGCGGATTTTGTCATCATTGCTGCGCCGACAAACTACGACAGTCAGAAGAACTTCTTCGATACCACAGCGGTGGAAGCCGTGATTGAACTTGTGCTGAAGGTGAATCCGGAAGCATTTATGGTAATCAAATCGACGATCCCGGTTGGTTATACGGAGTCAGTAAGAAAGAAATATCAGACAAGCCGGATTCTGTTTTCTCCGGAATTTCTGCGGGAGTCCAAGGCGCTGTATGACAATTTGTATCCAAGCCGTATTATTATTGGTACAGATAAGTCGGATGCAGAAGTAGATGCGGCGGCGCATACTTTTGCACGGTTGTTGCAGGAGGGCGCAGAAAAGGAAAATATTGATACGCTGTTTATGGGATTTACGGAAGCAGAAGCGGTCAAGCTTTTTGCAAACACCTATCTCGCTCTACGTGTATCCTATTTCAATGAGTTAGATACTTATGCAGAGATGAAAGGGTTGGATACCCAGGCAATCATCGACGGTGTGTGCCTGGATCCGAGAATCGGAACACACTACAACAATCCGAGCTTCGGTTACGGTGGCTACTGTCTGCCGAAGGATACGAAACAGCTGCTTGCGAATTATGACAGTGTGCCACAGAATATGATGACGGCGATTGTGGAGAGTAACCGGACGCGGAAAGATTTTATTGCGGGTCGCGTGCTTGAAAAAGCCGGTTATTACAGCTATGGCGCGAACTATGAATGGAATGCTGAAAGTGAGAAAAAAGTTACGATTGGTGTCTATCGACTCACGATGAAATCAAATTCGGATAATTTCCGTCAGAGTTCGATTCAAGGCGTGATGAAACGTGTGAAGGCGAAGGGGGCAAGTGTAATCGTATATGAGCCGACACTGCCGGATGGAACGACATTTTTTGGCTCTAAGATCGTAAATGATCTGGTAGAGTTTAAGAAACAGAGTGATGCAATTCTTGCAAACCGTTACAGCGCAGAGCTGGACGATGTGCAGGAAAAGGTATATACAAGAGATATATTTCGAAGAGATTAAAGGCTAAGAGGAGGGTAAACATGAAAAAGTATGATTATTTAGTGGTAGGTGCCGGACTTTACGGTGCGGTGTTTGCACAGCAGGCAAAGGAAAAAGGAAAAAAGGTGCTTGTAATTGACAAGCGTCCACATATTGCCGGAAATGTGTACACAGAGGATGTAGAGGGTATCCATGTACACAAATATGGTGCGCATATCTTCCACACGAACAACAAAGAGGTATGGGATTATATTACGAAGTTTGCAGAGTTCAACCGGTTCACGAATTCACCGGTTGCAAATTACAAAGGCGAGCTTTACAGCCTGCCGTTTAACATGTACACATTTAATAAAATGTGGGGTGTGGTAACGCCAGAAGAGGCAGCGGAAAAGATCGAAGAGCAGAAAAAGGCAGCTGGTATCACGGAGCCTAAGAATCTGGAAGAGCAGGCAATCAGTCTGGTTGGAACAGATATCTATGAGAAGCTGGTAAAAGGCTATACGGAAAAACAGTGGGGACGCCCATGTACAGAGCTTCCTGCGTTTATCATCAAGCGTCTGCCAGTCCGTCTGACATTTGACAACAATTATTTCAATGCGCTGTATCAGGGTATTCCGATGGGCGGCTACACGAAGATGGTGGAGAACCTTCTGGCTGGTATTGAAGTAAAGGTTTCTACCGATTATTTTGCAAACAAAGCAGAGTATGATGCGATGGCAGAGAAGGTTGTCTATACAGGTGCCATTGATGCTTATTTTGATTATAAGCTTGGCGCGCTTGAATATCGTTCCGTGCGGTTTGAGACAGAACTTTTAGACAAGCCAAACTTCCAGGGAAATGCGGCAGTGAACTACACAGATGCTGAGACACCTTGGACACGTATCATCGAGCATAAATGGTTCGAGTTTGGCAAGGATGATGCAGGCAATGATCTGCCAAAGACCGTTGTTTCACGCGAATACTCTTCTGAGTGGAAGGTGGGCGATGAGCCATATTATCCGGTAAATGATGAGAAAAATGGCGCGCTGTATCAGCAGTACAAGGAGCTTGGCGAGCAGGAGGAGCATGTGATCTTTGGCGGACGTCTTGGCGAGTACAAGTATTATGATATGGATGCAGTAATCGCATCTGCACTTGCAATGAGTGAGAAAGAGCTGGGCAAATAACAGCAATACGATAACAATCAAAAAGAGCAGTTGGAAACAGATATATGTTCCAGCTGCTCTTTTGGTTTCTGTGAATTTGTTTTGCGAAAGCTCAAAAGTGTTATCGTAACAGTTCCAGAATTGTATTTACCATCAGGTCGTTCTGCATCGGATTCATGATTGAGAATCGTACAAAATGCGAATCCAGGCCGTGAAAATTCTCGCAGTTCCGAAGGACAATGCCCTTCAGATTGCAATGTGCCAGCAGGGATTTTGCGGTGACATCCTCTTTTAGAATCTGCATCAGCGCGAAGTTTGCACTCGGTTTGAACAACCGCAGATTCTTGTTTGTATTCATTGCTGAGTAGATCAGGTTGCGCTCGGTAAAGATGCGGGAGTGCGATTCGTGGATGTAGGCGGTATCCTCCAGCATAGCAGTACAGGCAGCTGCGGTCAGACAGGAAATGCTGTTTGGTGTGGCGGTCATATTGATGATTGTCATGTTTGTTTCGTTGTTCATGATCGCATAAGCAAGTCGCAGTCCTGGTACAGAGAAGAATTTGGATACGCTGCGCAAAATAATCAGGTTGTCATAGGTATTTACCAGAGAGATCGCAGTGTTACGCTCATAGTTCTCTGTAAATTCAATGTACATTTCGTCGAGTAAAAGTGCGATGCCAAGCTCCTTGCATGCGGCTGCAAGTTTCTCGATATCTGCTTTTGATATAAGCTGGGAGGTTGGATTGTTTGGATTTCCGAGGATCACAATATCGTATGTATCCGATAAGTGTGCAATAAAATCATCCATATCCAGATGGTAATCCTGATTGATGTCCAGCTCATAGAAGTCTGTTTCGCAACCATACACGGATAATACATGTTCATAATCCGTGGCTGATGGGATCGGCAGTAAAGCCTTCTTTGGTGCAAGAAGTGCAACAAAGAGACGCAGCAGATCAGAGCTGCCGCTGCCAAGCACCAAATGCTCTGGCGCACAGCAGGCATAAGAAGCGATGGCGTTCCGTAAAGGCTCGTAGTATGTGTCAGGATAGCGACCGACCGCGCTGATATTTTCCATGATCGCGCGTGTCACGCTGTCCGGGACACCGAGTGGATTGCAATTTAAGTCATATCGCACAGTCTCATACTGTTCGATGCGAAGTGGTCCGTTGCTCATAGTTTCCTCCTAATAATTAGAAAACAAACCATTTATATCCCTGTCTTGAAAAAAGAAAGGGGGTTTGTTATAATGTGATATGTGTTAAAAGGGGATAGTGGGTGAACTATACCCTCATATCGATAATTATACCTATTAAATAGACGAATGACAAGTAGGTTTTCATTACGAAGCCGAGAAATAAAGGAGATACCATGAAGGCGATAGTAGAACATTACGCAAAGGGCGAATTTCAGGTAGACCGGCCTGAGGTAGCGATATCAGAAAAGTTTTTAAAACTGAATATAGAATCGGGAACTTTGTACGAAGGTGTCTTCACGGTGAACAGCACGAATGACCACGTCATCAAAGCGATGGTGTATGATAGCCGCTATATGCTGCGGTTCAACCAGCATACATTTATTGCGAAGAATTTTGATGTCGGATTCACATTCGATGCAACCTGTTTGGAAGCAGGTAAAAATTACAAAGGACATATCAGTGTCATTACGGACGGCGGAGAATTTAAGATTCTGTATGATATTGACATCACGACACCATATGTAAAATACGGAGATCAGAAGATCGATGATCTTTTCAAATTTGCGACACTCGCTGAGAGCAACTGGGCAGAGGCGGCGCGTGTATTTGTGCGCGATGATTTTAAGCGTACATTTATCAACCGCGATCCGGTGATCAAGCAGATCTACAACAGTCTGATGGAAAGCCAGTCGGTCAATCAGGCTTTGGAGGAGTTCCTCGTCTATGTACACAAGAAACGTGCGCTGACATTGTCAGTATCCAAGGCGAAGATCAATCTGGAGTTCCCGGAGGAGCTTTCCAAGATTTCGATTAACATCAGCAAAAACACATGGGGCTACAGCAGTTCAACGGTACGTTCCACCGAGGATTTCATTATTCCAGCGAGAAAGGTGATTACAAGTGCCGATTTTTATGGCAATCTGTATGCTTTGGATGTACTGATTTCGCCGGAGAATATTCCGGACGGCGTGACATCCGGCAGAATCATTATCGAGAATGTCTACCAGACAATCGAGATTGAGATTAACCTGTCCAAGCCGACAGAAAAAGAGATAAAAGTGTCCAAACCGGGCAGCAAAACACATCTGATTAAGTCGAATCAGGTGCGCTTGATTACGACATATATGGATTACCGCATGGGCAGAATCCAGCTTCGGGAATACATTAGCACGACCTTATTTGCATTTAACAATCTGGCACGCTATGTACCAGAGGAAGATCTGTACCGTCTGGGAACAATGCATATGAACATTATGCAGGGAGAGACAGAGAAGGTAGAACAAGAATTCCTGCGTATCGAGGCGGATGTCGATAACTCTGGAATGAACAACAAGCAGAGTTGTTATTATGCATATCTGAAGGCGATGGTTGGCAAGGACCGCCGTGCGACCGAACAGGCAAAGGAACTGATTCGCAGAAGCTACCACACAGAGGATGACAAGATCTTCTATTTCTGGTTGCTGCTGTTTGTGGATGATACCTATAATAACGATCAGACCGCTTTGTACCGGGAAGTTAAAAACCTGTATGAGCAGGGATACAACAGCCCGCTTATGTACATGGAGCTTTGCGAAGTCTTAAACAACAACCCGTTGCTGCTGAAGCATATTACAGATCTTGAGGTTACAACGATCCGATGGGGATTGCGCCACCAGTATCTGTCGGACGAAGTGATCGAGGCGTTTATCCAGCTTGCGGCATCATTCCGTCAGTTTGATGCGAAGATTTTTGAGATCATGGATAGCATTTACTCCAAGAAAAAGAGTGACGAGGTGCTGTCAAGTATCTGCTCGATGCTGATCAGCGCAGGAAAACTGGATAACAAGTACCATCGGTTCTACCGGGATGCAGTGGAACGCAACCTGAAATTTATCGGGCTGAATGAGTGCTTTGTCAAGAGTATGAATTTCTCCAGATATGATCTGATACCGCAGTCGGTATTGATGTATCTGAATTATAAGAATACACTTTCCGAAAAAGAGCTTGCGTACTTGTATGCGAACGTAATTTACAACAAGTCCCAGCACATGAAGGTGTACCATGAATATGCGACAACAATGCAGGATTTCATGGAGAATATGATTATCAGCGGCAAGGTCAGCGATGATCTGACTGTGCTTTATGATGAGTTCTTGGAGCCTGAGACGGTCAGTCCGCTTTATGCGAGCAAGCTGATCAACATTATCTTCCGTCGGAAGCTTGTCTGCTTTAACAAGGGCGTGCGTGCCGTGATCGTGACGCATCAGGAGTTAGAGGAAGTACAGCGCGTACCGATCGTAAACGGCGAAGCATATGTGGAGATTCTGTCGAACACGGCTTCCATTATCTTCGAGGATAGCGCGGGGAACCGGTATGCGGGATCTATTCCGTATCGACTGGAACGTATTGTAGATGAAAATGCATATATGGATATCTGCTGTAAATACAGTCCGCGGGATTACCGGGTGCTGCTGCATAACTATGAGCAGCTTGGTGATTTCACATTCAAGAAGGCAATCGAGGTCAATGCCGCACGAGATATTGTTAACTGTGATGAGATCTCCTATGATTACAAGCAGCAGGCATATCTGAATATTATTGAATATTACCATGAGAATCTGGATAACGAGGTGCTTACAAAGTATCTCGAAAAATTGGATATCGAATACTTAAATCACGCAAATGCACGTGTGATGATCGCTTACATGGTCGATATGAACATGTTCGACAAGGCATTTCAGGCGGTGAAGCTGTATGGCTTCGATGAGATCGACAGTGAAGAGCTGTATCGTCTGGCGGATTATGGTGTGGAGGACAGCAATGGCTTCTTAAATGAGGATCTGCTTTCCATCTGTATCCATCTGTACAAATCCGGTAAGGTCAATGAGCGGATTTTGGTATATATCATCAACCATTATAAGGGTGACTTGGAAGAATTGGCAGGTATTTTTAAGACGGTGCGTAACCGTGTCAGAGATATTTCCCTGCTGGCAGAAAATACATTGGCACAGATGATGTTCGCGATGGGAAATGTCGAGTACATCTACGATATCTTTACCGCGTATTATGCAGGCAGAAACCGTGGACTGGTCGTAAAGGCGTTCCTGCGGTTTGCATGCTATAACTATCTAATCAAAGATGCACAGATTCCAAGTGGTGTCTTTGACTGTCTGTATCAGGAGATTCAGAAGGGCAATATCGAGGATGAGATTTCCCGTATGTCCATGCTGCATCACTTCTCGAAGCTGGATCGTTATACGGGCGAGCAGAAGACGTGGATCAAGGATGCGGTTGGCAAGTTTATGGATGCAGGCAAGCTGCTTCCGTTCTACAAGAGCTTCCAGTCCTTTATCAAGCTGCCACAGGATGTCATGCTCAAGACCTATCTGATCTACAAGAGCGAGCCGGGCAAACAGGTAACAGTGAAGTACGCATTTGATACTGGTTCCAGACAGAATCTGATCTACAAGACAGAGCTTCTGGATGAGATGATTCCGGGCATGTATGTGAAGGAATATGTCGTGTTCCACGGTGAGCGCCTTGTCTATGAAATCTCGGATGATAAGCAGGGTACTTCTTATGTGGTAGAGAGTGAATCGCTGAAGTCCAAAGCGTTTAACCGCAAAGACCGGAACCGCTTTGAGATTATCAACAGCATGCTTGTCAATCAGGAAATGCGGGAAGATAATGAGCTGTTAGAGACATTGGATGTTTACCTGAATACGGTACATCTGTTTGAAGAGAATTTGAGTATATTGTAATATCGCGGGGAAAACTGTGGATTGCAATGCATAGAAATAGATATAAGTACGAAAGGAAAAAGACATGTCAGAGGCGTATTATATAGGCATGGATCTGTGTTCGGATTCCACGCAGATTAGTTTTTATAACGACATCTCGCGCGAGCCGGAGACAGTCAACCAATTAAATAACAAAGAAACATATATGATGCCAAACATCCTTTTCTTCGGCTTAGAGACCGGAGAGTGGTATGTTGGCTCCGAAGCTTCCGAGGCACGTTTCAAGGAGCAGGGTATCGTTTTGGATGAACTGTTTCAGAATGCGCGCAGCGAGGAGACTGTTGAGGTGCATAATACGCGTTACAGTTATCGCAAGCTGTTTTTAATGATGCTTAAAATGCATGTCGATTCTTTCCTGTATCGTTATGAGGGCGCGACGGTAAAGAAGCTTGTCATTACGATTCCAGAATATAACAAGGATCTGTTCCGTGTACTTTCAACGTTTTACAAGGAGCTTGGTGTCGAGAAGGAGCAGGTGGAGATCACGAGCCATCTTGACAGTGGTCTGTATTACATTTTTAATCAGGATGAAAGCCTGCGCACAAACAGTGTGGGATTGTTTGATTACAATACGGATGGCCTGCATTATTACAGAATTGATATCTCGCATGGACACGAACTGAACACGATCAGTGTCACACATGAGGACTATTCTGAGAATTTCAATCTGGCAGCCTTCGGCGGTGACAATATCCTGATGGATATTACATTTGCAAAGATTGTGGCAAATGAGACAAAGAAAACATACATTTCGTCCATTTATCTGACCGGACTCGGGTTCTCCGAGAAATGGCTGAACAAATCACGCGAGCTTTTGACGCAGGGCAGACGTGTATTTGCCGGACAGAATATCTATACCAAGGGTGCCTGCTACAAGGCAGTCGGCGGTGAATATGGCGAATTTTATAAGAAGTATTTTGTAGAGACAAAGGAGAATGTGATCTTTGATGTCGGAATCTCTTCGGAGGACGAGGAGGATCGGTTTATTCCGATCGCCTTGGGCGGCAGACAGTGGTACAACATCCACGGAAAGATTAGTATTATATTGGATGATACAGAGTCCCTGACTTTGGTATACCGGAACCGGAAGACCGGAGAGGAAGAGCGGGAAGTCGTGAAGCTGCACGGAATCCCGAAACGTCCGAACAAGACGTCTAAGTTCTCCGTGGAGGTGGAATTTGAGAATCCACATCATGGCGCATTTATCATTAAGGATGTTGGATTTGGAAAATTATTCCCGACCACGAACAAGATTTATCGTAAGGAGTTTGATGTTTAATGTCAAAAATTATCTTATGTACAAGAAAAGAAGCATCGCATCCGTTTATCTTTCTGAATACGAAGGTGGAGATCAACACCTACGAGGAGCTGTGCTTTTATATCTACAATAATACCGTGCTGATCTCGAAGTCTTCTCTGTCTGAGAAGCTGTTTGACTGGATTCGGGATGAGCTGGATATGCCGGAGCTTGCAGCGAAGCTGGTAGCACTTTCGAACAAGGCGACATTTGCACAGGATCTGCTGGTTGAAATTTTAAATGCCGGGGATTACTATACACCGGACGAGATTGCAACTTATGTGGAAGCATGGCAGAAATATCGTCGGCTGACATCAAGTCAGCGTAAGAAATTAAAGGCAGACAGCTATCTTGGCTACCGCAGATACATCAAGGCGGCATCGATTTACGATGAGATTCTGGACAACCAGCAGGATATCACAGACAAGGTATTTCTTGGAAATGTCTATCACAACCGAGGTGTGGCAGCAGCCAACAACATGGATGTGGAAGATGCAAAAAGCTATTTCATGAAAGCGTATGAATTAAATGGCAACGAGGAGAGTCTGCGCAGTTACCTGATCGTATTTTCGGCAGGGAACGATGCGACGACACTGAAGCAGGAAATGCGGAAGTTTGACCTCGATGAAGATAATTTTGAGAATCTGATGATTGAGATCGGAGATTCGAATGAGGATGTCCGGGAGATGACAATCTTCTCCATGTTACAGCGTGCGGTATACAACCGTATGAATAAGGACATGATCGATTACGACAAGCGAATGGATATTATACTTGGACAATTGAAGGATGAATTCAGAGAGCAGGCGATTTGATGGGAATGTTTCAGAAGATCAAGGCATACTTGAATGAAGATGATGCCGAATATGACGCCTTGATTGAAGAACAGGAACGCATGCGGGAGGAACGCAGAAAGCGCAGGAATCAGTCGAGGGCAGAACGAAATAAGGAAAAGGCGAAGCGGGCCGCGGAAAAAGCGGTGCTGAAAGAACGTGTTGATCCGGAGATCCGGCGGGAAGTCAAAGAGACGGTATCGTCGAATCGAGAGCGAAAGACCGTTGGCGATTTCTGTGAACAGTTAGTCGATACGAAATATCACATGGAGGATATGAAGCAGGAGTACAAACTCGTGACGGATTATCTCGTTGATATTCAGCGAATCGAGGAACTGCCAGTAAATCTTGCAGAAGATATCATAGATACGGCGAAGGAGATTGAACGTCTTGACGGCAACCGTAGTAAATATCAGCAGTCAGAGAATCTGCTTACAACAGAGCAGTACCGTACGATGCAGCGGCTGGAGGATGACATTCCGGATACGATCAAAAACTTAAATGATATGGAGATGCAGGATTCCATGCTGAAAAACGACATGGGATATCTCGAGGGAGAAAAAGAAGATCTGAAATATGCACGTGTGGAGGATACCGACAATGCATACCGGATTCGGAGCGTTCTGATCGTGGTGCTGGTGTTGTTCCTTTTAATCAGCATTACCTTGTTTGCGGTGGCGCTGCTTGCGAAGAAGGATGTGACATTGCCGGCGGCAATCGAAGGAACGATTGCGGTGATCTGCTTTGTCGTGTGTTATATCCAGTATGCAAATATCAACCGGCGCGTACAGGAAAACGACGCAAAGCTTCAAAGGGCAATCTCGTTACTGAATAAAGTCAAAGCAAAATATGTCAATAATACAAATACATTAGATTATATCTATGAAAAATACGACATCAATTCCGGTAAGGAGCTGATGTACCGCTGGGATTTGTACAACCAGATGCAGCGCGATGCAAAGAAATATTCACAGGCAAGCGAGAGCTATTATCTTGCGTGTGACAGGCTGGTAAAACAGCTTTCTGATGTTGGCGTGACCGATCCGATGGTCTGGAAGAATCAGACAAATGCACTGATCGACCGGCGGGAGATGGTTGAGATTAAGCATGGCTTGAATGTACGGCGGCAGAAGATCCGCGAGAAGATGGCAAGCTGTGAGAAGATCCGGCAGAATGCCACGGCGGCGTTAAAAGCAAGTATTGCAGCGAATCCGGGCATTGAAAGCTATATCCGGGAGTTGCTTGCAACCTACAATCTGGAATTGTAATTCCGGATTGCAGATACAAAACAAGAGAAGTTTGATTGTGTATTTTTATACACGACATCATTCATATATGGAGGAAGAAAGACATGGCTAAGGAATTAGAGAAGAACTACAACCCGGCGGAGATTGAACCGCGTCTGTATGAAAAATGGGTTGCAAACAAATATTTTCACGCGGAGGTAGACCGGAGCAAAAAACCGTTCACCATCGTGATGCCGCCACCAAACATTACCGGACAGTTGCATATGGGACATGCACTCGATAATACGATGCAGGATATCCTGATCCGTTTCAAGCGTATGCAGGGTTACAATGCACTGTGGCAGCCGGGAACCGACCATGCCGCCATCGCGACAGAGGTGAAGGTTATCGAGGCACTCAAGAAGGAAGGCATCGACAAGGAAGACCTTGGACGTGAGAAGTTCTTAGAGCGTGTCTGGGACTGGCGTAGAGAGTACGGCAGCAAGATCGTCAACCAGTTGAAGAAGATGGGTTCATCCGCAGACTGGGATCGTGAGCGTTTCACGATGGATGAAGGAAATAACAAGGCAGTTACAGAGGTATTCTGTAAGCTGTATGAAAAAGGATATATGTACCGAGGTTCCCGTATCGTAAACTGGTGTCCAGTTTGTCAGACATCCATTTCCGATGCAGAGGTTGTACATGAGGAGCAGGATGGCTTCTTCTGGCACATCAATTATCCGGTTGTTGGCGAGGAAGGAAGATTCGTAGAGATCGCAACCACACGTCCGGAGACATTGCTCGGTGATACAGCCGTTGCAGTAAATCCAGAGGACGAGCGATACAGGGATATCGTTGGCAAGATGCTGAAGCTGCCACTCACGGACCGTGAGATTCCGGTGATTGCCGATGAGTATGTAGATAAAGATTTTGGAACCGGCTGTGTAAAGATCACACCGGCACACGATCCGAACGATTTCGAGGTTGGAAAGCGCCATAATCTCGAAGAGATCAATATTATGAACGATGACGCTACGATCAACAAGCTTGGCGGCAAGTATGCAGGCATGGATCGTTACGAGGCAAGAAAGGCAATGGTTGCTGATCTTGATGCACTCGGACTTCTTGTGAAGGTTGTACCACACAAGCATATGGTTGGTACGCATGACCGTTGTAAGACAACGGTAGAGCCACTTGTAAAGCCACAGTGGTTCGTCAAGATGAGTGAGATGGCAAAGCCGGCGAAGGAAGCAGTTGTAAGCGGCAAGCTGAAGCTGATTCCAGAGCGTATGGACAAGACTTATTATAACTGGCTGGATAATATCCGTGACTGGTGTGTATCCAGACAGCTCTGGTGGGGACATCGTATCCCGGCATATTACTGTCAGGACTGCGGCGAGACGATCGTATCGAAGGAGACCGTCTGCACTTGTCCAAAATGTGGAAGCAATAATGTAAAGCAGGACGAGGACACGCTTGATACATGGTTCTCCTCTGCACTCTGGCCATTTTCTACACTTGGCTGGCCGGACAAGACGGAAGATCTGGACTACTTCTTCCCGACCGATGTACTTGTAACTGGATACGATATTATCTTCTTCTGGGTAATCCGTATGGTATTCTCATCGATCGAGCAGACAGGCAAGCTTCCGTTCCACACGGTACTCTTCCACGGTCTGGTCAGAGACGATCAGGGACGTAAGATGAGTAAGTCCCTTGGAAATGGTATCGATCCATTGGAGGTTATCGACAAGTATGGTGCCGATGCGCTCCGATTCACACTGATTACCGGAAATGCACCGGGTAACGACATGCGTTTCTACTGGGAGAGAGTAGAGGCAAGCCGTAACTTTGCAAATAAAATCTGGAATGCGTCCAGATTTATCATGATGAATATTGAGAAGGCTGATATCACAGGTATTGATGCTGCCATGACCGCTGATGTCGATGCAGCGATGAAGCAGTACGGCTTCACACTTGCGGACAAGTGGATTCTGTCGAAGATGAATGATCTCATTCAGGAGGTCACAGACAATATGGAAAAATTTGAGCTTGGTATCGCGGTATCAAAGCTGTACGATTTCCTGTGGGAGGAGTTCTGTGACTGGTATATCGAGATGGTAAAACCAAGACTCTGGGACGACGCAGACGAGACAAAGGCAGCAGCACTCTGGACACTCAAAACAGTTCTTACAACTGGTCTGAAGCTGTTGCATCCATATATGCCATTTGTAACAGAGGAGATCTTCTGTACACTGACCGACGAGGAATCTATCATGATCTCCAAGTGGCCGGAATATGACAAGGCGTTTGATTTCAAGGCAGATGAGGCTGCTGTGGATAAGATCAAGGAAGCTGTACGTGGTATCCGTAACGTGCGTACAGAGATGAACGTTGCACCGAGCAGAAAGGCAAGTGTCTATGTTGTATCTCCGAAGGAAGACATCCGTGCAATCTTCGAGGCAAGTACAAACTTCTTCGCTATGCTTGGCTATGCAAACGAAGTGCATGTACAGGCAGATAAGAGTGGAATCGCAGATGATGCGGTATCGGTTGTGATCCATGATGCAGCAATCTACATTCCATTTGCAGAGCTTGTGGATATCGAGAAGGAGATCGAGCGTATGACGAAGGAACAGACAAAGTTAGAGGCAGAGATCAAGCGTGCATCCGGTATGCTTGCAAATCCAAAGTTTGTAGATAAGGCATCTGCAGCAAAGGTTGAGGAAGAGCGTGCAAAGTTGCAGAAGTATACAGAGACATTGGAGCAGGTAAAGGAAAGACTTGCGAATATCGCAAAATAGTCACTGGGAGAGGCTGTTTGAAACGGCAACAGGTGAGAATCGATGAATAACGAAAAGATCTTAAAAAAGAAAATACAACAATATCTGCTGATGCCATTGGCACTGACTGTGCTCCTGGTTGGCATGGTGATCGTGCTGTATGTTCATGACAAAAAGAGCGGTGCGATTGCCGCTGCGGCAGTTTTTATCTTCGTTGTATGTGAGATTATATTTTTCATTGTAATGAAGGCGGCGATCATGCCGGTTGTCTTCCGGTTTGCGCTGGAACAGGGGCAGATACAGAAGGAGCTTTTGAAAGAGCTGGATATTCCATATGCGCTGCTGGATACGGATGGTAAGATTCTGTGGGGCAATGCAAAGTTTATCGAGGAGATCGGCGTTGGTTCTAAAAAGCGGATTCGCAAGAACATTGCGACATTCTTCCCGGCGGTGGATGCGGAGGCGTTATCGTCCGAGGAAATGCAGATGGATCTGGAGTACAACGACCGTGTCTATCGGGCATTGTTGCGCCGTATCGATTTTTCCGAGGCGTTAGTAGATTCGGATGAGGATGCGATGGTCGATCATCAGGCAGATGCCATGATTACCTTGTATCTGTACGATGAGACTGAGCTTCGGATCTACAAGAAGGAAAATGAAGACCAGAAGCTGGTTGCCGGACTTTTGTATATTGATAATTACGACGAGGTTATGGAGAATACCGAGGAAGTTCGTCACTCACTGGTGGAAGCATTGGTGGACCGACGGATCAACATGTACCTTTCCACGATTGATGCGATCGGAAAGAAACTGGAGAAGGACAAATATTTCTTCGTGTTCCGGCAGCAGTATCTGCCACAGCTTCGTGAGACGAAATTTGCGATTCTGGACGAGGTAAAGAGTATCAATGTCGGAAATGAGATTCCAGTTACGTTAAGTATCGGTGTCGGCGCTGGAACAGACAGCTTTGCGCAGGCGTATGAGCGGGCGCGTACCGCAATCGGACTGGCACTTGGACGAGGCGGCGATCAGGCAGTTGTCAAATATGGCGATAAGACGACGTATTTTGGAGGCAAGAGCGCAGGAACGGAGAAGTCCGCAACCGTTAAGGCGCGTGTTAAGGCACAGGCGTTCCAGGAGCTTCTGACAAGTAAAGACAGTGTTATCATCATGGCACACAAACGACCGGATGCGGATGCATTTGGTTCGGCGGTGGGCGTGTATCGTCTGGTTAAGACGTTAAATAAAAAGGCGTATATCGTAGTAAATGAGGTGACTTCAGCCATCCGCCCAATCATCAGTGGATTTATGGGGAACAGCGTTTACGGCGATGATATGATCATCAACAGTGAACAAGCAATCAGCCGGGTAACTCCGAACACGCTGGTTGTCGTAACGGATGTGAATAAACCAAGCATGACCGAGTGTGAGGAGCTGCTCAGTCTGGCAAAGTCTATCGTGGTATTTGATCACCATAGACAATCGGACGAGGTGATCGAGAATGCAACACTTTCGTATATCGAGCCATATGCAAGCTCTGCATGTGAGATGATTGCGGAGATCCTGCAGTATATCGAGGGCAAGGTAAAGCTTCGTCCAATCGAGGCGGATGCCATGTATGCTGGTATCGTGATTGATACAGATAATTTCCTGACCAAGACGGGTGTGCGTACATTTGATGCAGCATCGTACCTGCGCCGGAGTGGTGCGGATGTCGTTCGTGTCAGAAAGATGTTCCGAAGTGATATGTACACGTATCGCCAGTTGGCAGAGGGCGTCATCAATTCGGAGATTTATATGGAGCATTTTGCGATTTCCACGGTTGATCCGAAGGAATCCGATGCACCGACGGTGGTTGCGGCGAAGGTTGCGAACGACCTGCTCAACATCGAAGGTATCCGCGCGTCGTTTGTCACGACAGAGAAGGATGGCACGGTTTATATGAGTGCACGGTCGGTCGACGATGTGAACGTACAGATTATTATGGAAAAAATGGGTGGCGGTGGACATGCAAATATTGCCGGAGCCCAGTTTACAAATAGTACAAATGAATTGGTATTGATCCAGTTAAAGACGCTTTTAGATGAGATGTATCGGGAAGGCGATATTTAGGAATTAAGGAGGAACCAGACATGAAAGTTATTTTATTGCAGGACGTAAGAAGCCTTGGGAAAAAAGATCAGATTGTAGAAGTATCCGATGGATATGCAAGAAATATGCTGCTTCCAAAGAAGCTTGGTATGGAAGCAACCTCAAAGAACCTGAATGATTTGAAGCTGAAGAAGGCACATGAGGATAAGGTTGCCGCAGAGGTGCTGGCAGACGCACAGGCACTTGCCGCACAGATTGAGAAGGAGAGCATCACGCTTTCCATCAAGATGGGTGAAAACGGAAGAACCTTTGGTTCCATTTCTTCCAAGGAAATTGCAGAGGCAATCAAGTCGCAGCTTGGACATGACATCGACAAAAAGAAGATTGTTATGAAGGATGCCATCAAGGCACCGGGCACACGTACGGTTGGAATCAAGCTGCATACAAAGGTAACCGCAGATCTTACCGTGAAGATTGAGGAAGCTTAATTTTATGGATGAAAATACGATAAGACGTGTACAACCGCATAATGAAAAGGCGGAGCAGGGAATCGTGGGAACAATGCTTGTAAACCGGGATGCGATTTCTGATCTGGTGGATATGCTGACAGGAGAAGATTTCTACAATAAACAGTACGGAATTCTCTTCGATAATATGGTCGAACTGTATTCAGAGGGAGCAAGTGTAGATCCGATCACGCTGGTAGAACGGCTGCGGATGAAGGATATCCCGGAAGAAGTGGCAAACACAGTGACGCTGGCACAGTTAGTGCAGTCAGCGCCGTTATATGCTCCGGTGAAGGACTATGCGAAGATTGTCAAGGATAAGGCGGCACTCCGACAGCTGATCAAGCTTTGTGAGAATACCGAGAAGGATGGATACCAGTCACAGGAACCGGTTGAAGTCATTATGGAGCGCGCAGAACAGAGTATCTTCAAGCTCGTGCAGAACCGAAACGGCTCCGAGGATACAGTGCCGATCCGCGAGATTGTGATGAATGTCATTCGTGAGATGGAGGAAGCGGCAAGAAACGATGGTAAGGTTACTGGTGTTCCGACGGGATTCCGGGATTTGGACAATATGCTGACTGGTATGCATGCCGGAGAACTTTTGCTTGTAGCAGCCAGACCTGCGATGGGTAAGACCGCATTTGTCTTAAATATCGCACACCACCTGGCGGTTATGAAGCATATTCCGGTTGGCTTCTTCTCGTTGGAGATGAGCAAGGAACAGTTGGCAAGCCGTATTCTGGCAGTTGATGCAATGGTCGATTCCAAGAGCATGAAGGTCGGCGATCTGTCAGATGATGACTGGGATAAGGTCATCGAAAGTACAGAGGCAGTTGCCAATTCGCCGTTATACATAGAGGAAAATTCATCGGTTACGATCTCAGAGCTTCGTTCAATCGCAAGAAAATGGAAGCAGAATTACGGAGTGCAGGTCATCATGATTGACTACCTGCAGTTGATGAGCCCAAGCCGTGCGGTGGAGAGCCGGCAGCAGTTTATCGCGGAGGTTTCCCGTGCGTTGAAGAACTTAGCGAAGGAATTGAAAATCCCGATTATTGCATTGTCGCAGCTTTCCCGTGCGGTAGATGCAAGACCGGACCACAAGCCAGTGCTTTCGGATTTGCGAGAGTCTGGATCTATCGAGCAGGATGCCGATGTGGTTATGTTTATTTATCGAGACGAATATTACAATCCGGAGACAACGACAAAACCGCAGACCGCGGAGATCATCATTGCCAAGCAGCGTAGTGGTGAGACGGGCAGCGTCGATCTTCGTTGGATTGGAAAATATACGAAGTTTGCAGATCCGGAGAAGCATTATAAAGGGTAATCTGTGGCGAGAAGCAGGGAGGCAAAAAACAGATGGGGAATCGATATAAGAGAATGGTGACACTTGGCATGATCAGTTTCACGGCACTTCTGGCGTGGGGATACTGCATGCTTGCATATCGTTCACAGGCAGTCTATGTTGCGATAATCTCGCTTGTATTGGTAGGCAGCATTTATGCGTTGCTTCTGTCCGTTGTCGACATCAAAGTGGCGAAAGAACAGGCAATGCAGGAATATGTGACAAAGACCTTGCAGGAATATACGAAAAAAGAGGATACGGAGATCCTCAATGATATGGAACGTCTGGCAAAGGCTTCCTATGTGCAGCAGAGAAAGACAAACACCTATCTGTCTGCGCAGGCAGAGCAGTTGGATGAGGCGTTGAAAAAGACGATCAAGATTCTGATCAATTATGATCGGAAGAAGGAAGAGGAAGCAGCACAGCAGGCGGAGCAGATGCAGAAGGAACTGGAAATGCAGGCAGCATTGCAGGCACAGAAGGAGCCGGATCATACTGCACTGGTGCTGGAGGAGTTTGGCAAGCTGGCAGGCGATGTACAGGCAGTGGTTGCCCAGTTACAGCAGGTGACAGCACAGCTTACCGCATTGCGTGAGGCCGTGGATGCGATTGAGATGCCGAAGTATGTGGAGGCAACACCATCAGTAGAGGCTGCATCGACAGCTGTTACCGCGGATGTGGAAGAACGAGTGCCGGAAGATGAGCAACCGGAAGTGGTAGCGAATGTTGAGAATACGACTGAGACTGATGTACCAGAGTCACAGATCCCCGGTGGAATTGAGAATGATACAGCCGATGAGGCAGAGCTAGAAATCGCAGATGATTCTCTGACTCAGACAGATGATACACCAGCAGAGGTTGAGGCGGCATCAACAGCAGAACCAGAAACGGTTGCAGAAGAGGCTGCACCAACAGAAGAACCAGAGCCTGCATTTAATACGGAGGACTTCTTCTCGCAGTTTGGCGGCAGTGCCGATAAGGAATTAAAGGAAGAGGCAGAATTCAAGGGAGAAGCAGCCAATACAGGTATGTTAGATCAGAGTATGATCGATGCTCTGCTTGGTAATCTGCAGGCAGATAAACCGGCAGAGGATGTGAAGAATGCAGATGTGATCCCGTTTCCACAACAGGGACAGACAGATCTGTCCACAGAGGAAGCACATGCGGAGGAAGTTGCAGAGGCAGTGCACGAAGTAGAGCAGGATATCACAGATACAACGATGAATATGGATGCAGAACCAGCACCGACAATGCCAGTGGACGACAATCCAAACCGGACGTTGTCACCGGAAGAGATTGCGGCGTTATTTGCATCTATGCAGTAAAGAATAGAGAATGAATCATTGCAAAAGTATCAGGGGTGGGTACTTTTGCAATTCTTTTATAGGAGGAAGTTACATGGAGAGAACAAAAGCGATCGTCAAATTCTTTTCGCAGGAACCAATTGAGAATGTGATGGTGATGATGAAATACATGCCGGAACGCGTGATTTTTCTCGGACACAAAGATAATATGATTACGAAGCAGATCCGGGATATCGAGCAGTTTCGTGACCACAAATTTCCAGATGTGGAATTGGAATTTATTGAGGTACCAAAGGATGATCTCGATAACATTATAGGAACTCTGGCGGGCATTATCCGGGAATATCCGGGGATTCGGTTTGCTCTGACCGGTGGTAGTGAGATGCTTCTGATCGCGCTTGGGTGTATTTCCGCAAGAATGGAAGTCAGCAAGCTGCGTATCGATCCATTTACTGGAAAGGAAATTGATGTCCGTGGTTCGAAGGTGATTACTTCGGATTACCATTTCAATATCAGTATCGCGGAGGATATCATGCTGCATGGCGGTCTGCTCACGAAGGAGACGGGAAGTATCTCCGAGTGGAAATTTACCGATCAGTTCCGGGAGGATATCCGGATTATGTGGGATCTGTGCCGTAGATACCGTGGAGATTGGAACAAACATTGTGGAGTCATTGACGAACTTCGCAAGAACACACCGAACCAGCGGGAAGGTTGGAGTGAGTTATACATCAATCAGCTTGGCGATGCCATCCGTCTGCTGCGGGATCTGTATGAGATTGGCATGCTCAAGGATTACGAAGAACACGGGAAAAAAGTGATGTTCCGGTTTAAGAATAATCAGATCAAGAAGATTATTGCAAAGGCAGGAAATATGCTGGAACTGCATGTCTATGAGGTAGCGACGCGGGAAGGTTACCTGTTCTCGGATGCGGTGATTGGTGCGCATATTGACTGGGATGGTGAGGTGCATGACACGATGAATCCCGGCTATGATACGATGAACGAGATTGATGTGATCCTGATGAAGCAGGTGTGTCCGATTTTTATCTCCTGCAAGAGTGGCAAGGCAGGTGGCAGTGCGCTGCATGAGTTAGAGACCGTATCACGAAAGTTTGGTGGCAAATATGCCAGAAAGGCACTTGTCTTAGCACGTGCCTGTGATAACACGACTGGCACGATGTTCTTCAAGCAGCGAGCAAGGGATATGCATATCTGGATCATCGATGATGTATTTCGGATGAGTGATGAGCAGCTGCTCAATAAATTGAAGAGGATATAAAGATAATAAAAGGGGCGTTTTATAACGCCCCTTTTTGCATTCTGCATAATACACTAATCTATATTAAAATTACATCTTCAACAGATTATCATTATCAAAATAATCAATCTTCATAGAGCGGCGGACATCTTCAAGTGTCTTGCCTGCCGTCTCTCTGGCTTTCTTGCTGCCAGCCTTCAGGATATCATAAACATCCGGAAGCTTCTGCTCCCACATCTTACGACGCTCACGGATTGGAGCAAGCTCTGCCTGAAGTACATTGTTCAGGAACTTCTTCACCTTCACATCGCCAAGACCACCACGTGTGTAATGCTCCTTCAGCTCGTCCATACCAGAATATTCTGGAAGGAATTCTGCGAAATAATCAGGCTTGCTGAATGCATCGAGGTAGATAAATACCGGGTTACCTTCAACTTGTCCCGGATCTTCGACACGCAGATGGTTCGGATCGGTGAACATCGACATAACCTTCTTCTTGATATCCTCTGGCTCCTCTGCAAGATAGATGCAGTTGCCAAGAGACTTACTCATCTTTGCCTTACCGTCGATGCCAGGCAGACGCAGACATGCGCTGTTTTCCGGAAGCACGATCTTTGGATCCGTCAGTGTCTCGCCATATACGGTATTGAACTTGTGTACGATTTCCTTACACTGCTCGATCATTGGCATCTGATCCTCGCCAACCGGTACGTGGGTTGCACGGAATGCTGTGATATCGGCTGCCTGACTGATTGGGTAGCAGAAGAAACCAACCGGGATGCTTGCCTCGAAGTTACGCATCTGAATCTCAGCCTTTACAGTCGGGTTACGCTGTACACGGGAAACGGTAACAAGGTTCATATAATAGAATGTAAGCTCCGTCAGTTCCGGGATCATGGATTGGATGAAGATCGTTGCCTTCTCCGGGTCAAGTCCACATGCGAGGTAATCGAGTGCAACCTGCATGATGTTCTGACGTACCTTCTCTGGGTGCTCTGCGTTATCTGTGAGTGCCTGTGCGTCCGCGATCATGATGTAGATCTCATCATAGACACCAGAATTCTGAAGTTTCACACGCTCTTTCAAAGAGCCTACATAATGTCCAACATGCAAACGTCCTGTCGGACGATCGCCAGTTAAAATAATCTGTTTCATAGTAGAAGTCCTCTCTTATAAAATATCACACCTTATAGAATACTCATTTTACGTTGGAAGGTCAAGCAAAATTGCGAAAAAGGAGTAGGAATCTTGCTTGTCTGCCACATATAAAACAGGTATAATAAAAAAAGAATATGTACGGATAAACAAATGATGCGAATGACAGGGGGTAGCAATGGCAACCATCAGTTTATGTATGATCGTGAAAAATGAAGAGCAGGTTCTGACGCGGTGTCTGGACAGTGTCGCTGACCTGATGGACGAGATCATCATTGTGGATACAGGCTCTACCGACCGCACGAAGGAGATTGCGGCACGCTATACCGATCAGATCTATGATTTTACATGGATTGGCGATTTCTCGGCGGCGCGGAATTTCTCATTCTCCAAGGCGACGATGGAATACATCTATGCGCCGGATGCGGACGAGGTGCTTGACGCGGAGAATCGGGCGCGTTTCCTTGATCTGAAGAACTGTCTGCTTCCGGAGATTGAGATCGTGCAGATGTGGTACGTCACAGAAGCGTTCAATACAGTTATGAATGTGAAACGGGAGCTTCGCCCGAAGCTCTTTAAGCGTCTTCGGACGTTTACGTGGATCGACCCGGTGCATGAGACGGTGCGGTTAGATCCGGTTGTGTTCGACAGTGATATTGAGATCCAGCACAAGCCGTTAGCGGTGCATGGAGGCAGAGATTTCGAGATCTGCGAACGAATCTATGCGAGGGATGGCGAGTTGTCGCCGAAGCTTCGGAAGATGTATGCGAAGGAGCTGCTAAAATGTGGAGAATTGACAGATTTTGAACGGGCGTGTGGATTTTTCACCGGAGAGTGGGAGAAAGATCCGATGGCGGAAGCTGGCAGGGAGGCTGCCTGTGTGCTGGCACATCTGGCAAGACTGCAGGGAAACGGCGCGGAGCTTATGAAATACGCACTCCGGGATATGTTAGATACGCCGTGCGCGGAGATCTGCTATGAGCTTGGAAGCTATTATCAGGAAATGAAAGATTATGATGAGGCAATCGTTTGGTATCAGAATGCCGTTTCCGAGACGGAATGCATGCTGGATGTAGAGGCAGGTGGAAAGAAGAGTCTGGAGGGGTTGGTTGCCTGCTACGAGGCTTTGCTTGCGCAGGCGGAAAAAGCAGAATTACAGACATCATCGGAACAGCAAAAGCAGTCCATAGAAATATATGAACAGCAGCTTGCGGTGTACCGGGAGGCACTGGCAGACTGGCAGCTACCGGAAGAATGACAGGGGTGAAATTATGTCAGATGGAATGATTATTTTGATTGTGATAGCTGTATTTGTGGTTTTATCGTTGATAGCAACGATTGCGAATATAAAGGCGAAACCACCGAAACCAATCGAAAAAGGAAACTTGAATAGACCGTCTCATTACATGTACAAGACAGAGACAACATTGGATGATAAGATTGCGCATTTGTTTATACCGGAACCATTGCGTGTAGATCCGCCTCCGATGGTGGTGGATGTGGCTATGGATCTGGTTGAACAGCAGGAGCGGGAAGAACTGGCAGAAGAACGGAGACAAAAACAGATTACAGAATCCATTTTGGCACAGAACAAACGTGATTACCGTCAGGATGTGAAGTCTGGAAGAATCTGGATCTGTCCAAAATGCAGGAAGAAAAATGAAAAATACGTCACAACCTGTACCTGTGGAACGCCGAAGCCAGCAAAATAAGAAAAGATAAAAAAAGCGAGTATGCCAAATGCATACCCGCTTTTTATGTGCGATCGTCTGTATAATACATAATACATTATGCCTGAATGATCGTATTGATGATTCCGACAGTATCTGCAAAGATCTGCTTCATCTGCGCCAGATGGTTGCGCCCCATCTCGGTAATATGATAATAGACACGCTTGGACTTCGGTGTTTTCTGTACCGTCTCCATCGTAACATCGCCCTGCTCTTTCAACCGTCCAAGTACGGGATACATAGACGCTTCCATAAGGGAGAACTGTCCATTGCTGCGCTTTTTAATTTCCTGTGCCAACTGGTAGCCGTACATCGGTTCCTCGCATAACAGCGAGAGAAGGATGATTTCTACAGAGGCTCGTTTGAGGTTTGTAATAATCGTCTGCATATTCGTCCTGCCTTATTCCTGAATTGCCCGCGATTCAACGACCACAGGTTCGTGGATTACAACGGTGTAACGTGAGTAGACCATCTGTAGGGTGTCTTTAAGTTCTGCTATAAAATAATTTTTTTCTCTGTGGGAAAGCGGACAGCTGTGCTTTGCCCGACGGTAATATTTCTTCGATATCTGATTGAAGTTTGTCATTTGTATTCAGTCCTTTATCTTTGGTCAGTTTTATGAGAACATCTTGATTCTACGCACATGTCTCTCATCGTTTGAGAATGGTGTATCCACGAATTTGTCCACGATCATAAGTGCAAGACCAGGTCCGATTGTACGTGCGCCCATGCAGAGTACATTGGCGTTGTTGTGCTCGCGGGTTGCCTGTGCAGAGAAGCAGTCACTGCAGAGTGCGGCGCGGACACCTTCGACCTTATTTGCAACCATGCTCATACCGATACCGGTACCGCAGATGAGAATACCCAGATCCTGCTTGCCAGCAGCGATCGCCTCTGCAACAGCCTTTCCATAGATTGGGTAGTCACAGGAAGCGGTGCTGTCACAGCCGTAATCTGTCACTTCAAATCCGCGATCCTTCAAATGCTTGATAACCTCCAGCTTGAGTTCATATCCGCCGTGGTCACTTCCAATTGCGATTGTCATATCTTAAATCCTCCTGTAATTTTATGAAATACATGCAAACCATATATAAATATAAGAATGTACATAATTACGAATTCTACGCAGACGCGCTTCCGCTCAGCTCATCACGCAGCGGTACTAAATTCGCGACAAAATCAGTCGCTCATTAAGTGCCGGCGTGCTTCGATGGTCTGCTTTAGAATTGTAATTATGTACATCATACATTAATGTGGTTTGCATGTATGATATCTACACGGTGATGACCCTGTGTCCTGCCGCCTTTAACAGCCGGTTCATAATGGCACCACCGAGTTCGTTCTGGTCAAATGCTTCGCTGTACATATATTCCATCTGTTCGCTGTCACATTCGCGCAGGGCGGCATAAAGCCGTGCGGAGATCGTCTGTCCCTTGCTTCCCTCGCCGACGATCAGTACATGCGAATAGTTCTTATATAAGGATGCATGCTCCTTGGTTGTGAGAATCGCAACCTTGTAGCCCTGTGCTTCCTTTTCATTTACAAGTGCCTTGATTTTCTCCGCTACGCGCAATGTTTCCGCTTCGGTCGCGTTGTAGGAGACCTTGACACCGGAATGCAGACTTGCCCGGTTTGCCGATTCGTCTGCGACAGCTTCCACGATACTGAGTGTTCCGTGTGGCGCATAGTGTGTATATTTCATGCCGGGTGCTTTCGGACGAAGATTCGGGTCCGGCTCGATAATGGCTGGATCGATTGTCACGTCGCCGACGATCTCGGAGAGCATCGTCTTCGTGATAAAGCCCGGTCGAAGAATCGTTGGGATCGTGCCTGTCATATCAACGATCGTCGATTCAATTCCGATTCCGACGGCACCACCATCTAATATCATCTCGATGCGGCCGTCCATGTCCTCCCATACATGCTGTGCGGTCGTTGGTGATGGTCTGCCGGAAGTGTTTGCAGATGGGGCTGCGATGGAGACACCGCTTGTGCGGATCAGCTCCTGTGCGATTGGGTGGGATGGCATCCGGATCGCAACGGTCGGCAGTCCGCCGGTCGTTCCGTCTGGAACGATGGCGAGCTTCGGAAAGATGATCGTCAGTGGACCAGGCCAGAAAGCTTCCATCAGCATGTGCGCTTTCTTCACCATGTCAGGGTGCGTCCGGTTCATCGTCTCGAGATCTGCCAGCTTCTCTACCGCATCGGTATCTGCGATGTGGACGATCAGCGGATTGTCGCTTGGCCGTCCCTTGGCAGCGTAGATCTTTGCGGCTGCATCTGCATTTAATGCGTCAGCACCTAATCCATAGACTGTCTCGGTCGGAAATGCGACCAAGCCGCCGTCCTGCAGGATTTTCGATGCCTCTGCAATTGCTTCTTTGTTATTTCCATTTAATAGTTTCGTTTCCATGCCGCTATTTTACATCAATCGTTAGGGAATGACAACCTTTTCGCGAAAAATACAATTCTGAAATACTGTTTAATTCGGTGTATAAATGATTGAAAAATAAGGAAAAATCTTATATAATAAGCTTTGTGTATATCTGATTGTATTGGAAGGGTTTTAATGAATAACAAAGAAAGAAGCCAGGTCTTAAAGATGCTGTATCTCATCACGCAGATTGGGTTTACGATGGTGGTTACGATCTTTATAAGCATGGGCATCGCATATCTGATAAAGCGTATATTTGGGAAGGATTTTATGGTATGGTTTATCGTGATCGGTGTGCTGGCGGGTTTTCGCTCCGTGTATATTCTTATACGGAAATTCCTGAATAATTCGGATAATAAACACAAGTAAGTGGAGGCAAAAAGACAGGCATAGCATGGCAGAGGTTCACAGAATATTGAAGGAAATGTATATCGGCATGGCTGTCTGTATGATCGTCTTTCTGGCGATCGGTGCATTTTTTATGCGTCCATATTATATCTTTGCTCTTGCACTGCTCGTCGGCAATCTCGGCGGGGCACTGCGCATTTACCATATCTATGATGTGCTCGATCAGGCACTCGATATGGGCGAGGCAGGTGCGAAGAAAAAGGTGATCGTGAACAGTCTGCTGCGTATGGTTGTGACACTTGCTTTGCTGGTAGGTTCTATATATCTTGGAATTACAGCATTTGCAGGCGTGGCACTTGGCATGATCGAACCGAAGATCTGCGCCTACCTGCAGCCCAAAATCCGCCGCATCCTGATCCGTCTCGGATTGGAAAAACCGGAAGAACCGGTCGAGCCGGAACAACCCAGTCAGGAAGATGATGAACCTCATTTCCAGACCGAGGATGAGGAATAAGGTAGTAAATAGGAGATTGCAAAACATAGTAGGATAACATGAACCGTGTATTTCAATATGGTTTTATTCTGAATATACGATATGTTTGAAACTTAGAACTTCTTGGCTTCAATACATTGTATATAGAATAAATCATATTGAAATACATGGTGGATATTAACTGGTTTTGCAATCGACTAACATAAAATAAAAAAGGAGGAAAAGCGTATGAGGAGTGGGTTTGCCACTGGAATACAAGTAATCAGTAACAGCTCCGAAGATGTAGATTTCTATATCCACGAACTGTATCCGATTCATTTCTTTGGCACGACGGTATATATTACCACCACCCATGTCTGCACCTTCATTGTACTGCTGGTGATTGCGATCTTAGCAATCTGTGCCAGAAGAAGTGTGCTGAAGACGCGGGATAACCCAAGTAAATTCGCCACTGGAGTCGAGCTTGCCATCGAATCACTGATCAAGTTCGTCAACAGCACGATGGGAAAAGAAGCTGGTAAGCATTATATCAATTACATCGGAACCTTGTTCATATTTGTACTTTTTTCGAACATATCCGGCTTGTTTATGCTTCGGCCGCCGACCGCGGATTACGGAACGACGCTCTGTATCGCTCTTGTATCATTTGTCATGATACAGTACGCATCCATTCGTTACCAGAAATGGGGTGCATTTAAGAGTCTGTTCGATCCGATATTCCTGTTCTTCCCGATCAACGTGATCAGTGAGTTTGCCACACCGGTATCACTGTCGCTGCGTTTGTTCGGTAATATTCTGGCAGGAACCGTTATGATGGCACTTTACTATGGCATGCTGCCGATATTTGTAAAGATTGGTATTCCATCGGCACTGCATGTGTACTTCGATTTGTTCTCAGGTGTGATCCAGGCGTATGTATTCTGTATGCTGACGATGACATTTGTTGCAAATAAGCGAAATGTAGAAGGGTAATAAGATTTAATATTTAGAAAAACGGAGGAATTATTTCATGAATGGTATTACAGGTGAAACAATAGTTAACGCTGCATCCGCAATCGGTGCAGGTATTGCAGTTTGTTCCGGTATCGGTCCTGGTATCGGTCAGGGTATCGCTGCCGGTTATGGTGCTTCCGCAGTTGGACGTAACCCGGGTGCAAAGGGTGACATCATGTCAACGATGCTTCTTGGACAGGCGGTAGCCGAGACAACCGGTCTGTATGGTCTGGTTGTATCACTTCTTCTGATGTTCGTTAAGCCTTTCAAGTAAGAACAAAATTAGGAGGAGTAAAATATGACAGGAATTGCAAATATCGCGCTTCTGTCAGAGGAGACGGGCCGTATCTTCGGTCTGGATGCGCAGCTTCTGTTCGATATTCTGATACAGGGACTTGCGGTATTTCTGCTCTTCATCTTTCTGACTTATGTGCTGATCAACCCGGTGCGCAAGGTGCTCGAGGACAGACAGAACAAGATTAAGGATGACCTTTCCCATGCGGCGACAGACCGCGCGGAGGCAGAGAAGCTTCGTGCAGAGTATGATGAGAAGATCAAAAATGCGAACAGCGAAGCGGGTGAGATCCTTTCTTCCGCAAGAAAACGTGCGGTGAAGAACGAGGAAAACATCATTGCCGAGGCGAAGGAAGAGGCAGGACGCATTATCGACAGAGCAAACAGTGAAGCCGAGCTTGAAAAAGAACGTGTGAAGGATGAGGTGAAACAGGAGATCATCGGCGTGGCAACTGCGATGGCAGGAAAGTTCGTTGCATCCTCTCTCGATGAGAACACACAGGCTTCTCTGATTGATGAGACGCTGAAAGAGATGGGTGATGATACATGGCGAAACAAGTAGAAACAACCTATGGAGATGCACTTTTGGAACTTGCCTTGGAAGAAGGCAGTCTGAATATGCTCTACGAAGAAGCGCAGGCTCTTGTGACAGTGTTACAGGAAAACGAAGAATTGCTCCGCATTCTCAGGCATCCACAGATTGATAAGGACGAGAAGCGGAAGATAGTGGATAACATCTTCAAAGGACGCGTATCGAAGGATATGGTCGGATTGTTCGGCATCATGGTTGAGAAAGACCATGGCAGCAAGATTGTAGATGTGCTTCGCTATTTTATCAGACAGGTAAAACGAGTAAAAAATATAGGAGTTGCAAGTGTGACAAGTGCGGTTGCACTTACCGATGCACAGAAGGCATCGATCGAGAAGCGTCTGCTTGAGACGACAGATTTCGCTTCGATGGAAGTAACCTATACGGTAGATGCATCCATCATCGGCGGACTTGTGATCCGAATTGATGACAGAGTGGTTGACAGCAGTATCAAAACCAAGATTGAGACGATGTCAAAGGCACTCGCACAATCATAAGAAGGAGGTGTTCGTGTTCCATGAATTTAAAACCGGAAGAGATTAGTTCCGTAATCAAAGAACAGATTAAGAACTATGAGACAAAACTGGAAACATCCGACGTTGGAACAGTTATCCAGGTAGCGGACGGAATTGCACGTATTCACGGTCTTGAGAATGCGATGCAGGGCGAACTTCTGGAATTCCCAGGTGAAGTATACGGCATGGTTATGAACCTGGAAGAAGACAATGTAGGTTCGGTTCTTCTCGGTGATCATAAAAATATCAACGAGGGAGATATAGTGAAGACAACAGGACGCGTGGTGGAAGTGCCTGTTGGCGATGCGATGCTTGGTCGTGTCGTAAATGCGCTCGGTCAGCCAATCGATGGCAAAGGACCAATCGCAACCACGAAGTCAAGACAGATCGAGAGAGTCGCATCGGGTGTTATCTCCCGTAAGTCGGTTGATACACCGCTTCAGACAGGTATCAAGGCAATCGATGCCATGGTTCCAATCGGAAGAGGACAGCGTGAGCTGATCATCGGCGACAGACAGACCGGTAAGACAGCAATCGCGATCGATACGATCATCAATCAGAAGGGGCAAGGCGTAAACTGTGTCTACGTTGCAATCGGTCAGAAGGCATCGACCGTAGCAAATATCGTAAAGACATTGACAGAGTACGGCGCAATGGCATACACAACAGTCGTTGCAAGTACCGCCAGCGACTTAGCTCCATTACAGTACATTGCACCATACGCCGGATGTGCGATCGGTGAGGAATGGATGGAAGAAGGAAAGGATGTATTGGTTGTATACGACGATCTGTCGAAGCATGCAACTGCTTACCGTACACTCTCCTTGCTTCTCCGTAGACCACCAGGCCGTGAGGCTTATCCGGGTGATGTATTCTATCTGCATTCCAGACTTCTGGAGCGTGCAGCAAAGTTGTCGGATGCACTCGGTGGAGGATCGCTTACAGCTCTTCCAATCATCGAGACACAGGCAGGCGATGTATCTGCGTATATCCCGACAAATGTTATTTCCATCACAGACGGACAGATCTATCTGGAGACAGAGATGTTTAACTCCGGTTTTCGTCCTGCCGTAAATGCAGGTCTTTCTGTATCGCGTGTTGGTGGTGCCGCACAGATCGGTGCCATGAAGAAGCTTGCTTCCCCAATTCGTGTGGAGTTAGCACAGTACCGCGAGCTTGCCGCATTCTCCCAGTTCGGTTCCGAGCTTGATGAGGATACGAGAAACCAGCTTGCACAGGGTGAAAGAATCAAGGAGATTTTGAAGCAGCCTCAGTATAAGCCAATGCCGGTTGAAAAACAGGTTGTTATCATCTACGCTGCAACAAGAAAGTATCTGCTTGATATCGAAGTAGACCGGATTCTGGAATTTGAGAGTGGATTGTTCGAATACATTTCCACGAAATATCCGGACATTTTCGAGAAGATCCGCGAGGAGAAGAAGCTGTCCGACGAATTAGAGGACGCTTTGAAGAAGGCAATTACGGAATTCAAGGAAACATTCTAATAAATAGAGCGAGGAGGTTGATCTTTCTTGGCATCCATGAGAGACATTAAGCGGCGCAAAGAAAGCGTCCAGAGCACGCAGCAGATCACCAAGGCAATGAAGCTTGTCTCCACAGTTAAGCTTCAGAAAGCCCGCGGGAGAGCTGAGAGCAACAAACCATATTTTAATATGCTCTATGATACGATATGTTCCATCCTTGCAATGACGAAAGAACCAAACCATAAATTTCTGAAGGAAAACGGCAGTGACAAGAAGGCAGTTATTGCGATCACATCGAACCGCGGACTTGCTGGTGGTTACAACAACAATGTTGTAAAGGAGATTGTTGCAGCCGGATTTTCGAAGGAGGATACCTATATCTATGGTATCGGAAAAAAAGGTATTGAGGGCTTGACCAGAAAAGGTTACAGCATATATCAGGATGAATCAGAGATCATCAATGCACCATTGTTTGACGATGCGACCGAGCTTACAAAGCAGCTTTTGACGCAGTATTCCAAGGGCGAGATTGGCGAGGTGTACATCGCATATACGAATTTCAAGAATACCGTGACACAGGAAGCAAAGCTTATGAAGCTGCTTCCGATCCGGGAGGAAGATTTCACATCGGGGCAGCCGATCAGTGACGATAAGCTGCTGATGAACTTCGAGCCGTCGGAGGAGGAAGTCTTGGACCAGATCGTGCCGAAATACATGTCCAACATTATTTACGGTGCGCTGTTAGAGGCGGTAGCCAGTGAGAATGGTGCGAGAATGCAGGCGATGGATTCCGCGACAAGCAATGCGGAGGATATGATCGGAAGCCTGTCACTCAAGTACAATAGAGCAAGACAGAGTGCAATCACGCAGGAGCTTACGGAGATTATTGCCGGAGCTGATGCAATAAGTTAAAGGAGATTAAGGAAATGGCAGATACAAATGTAGGTAAGGTTACCCAGATTGTCGGTGCCGTTATCGATGCGAAGTTTACTGAAGGTAAACTGCCAGAGATTCACGATGCGATAACGATTGCCACAAAGAGCGGTGACACACTGTACGCCGAAGTATCCCAGCACTTAGGGGATGATACCGTTCGTTGTATCGCGATGGGACCGACAGATGGTCTTGTACGTGGTATGGAAGCGGTCGGTACCGGCGCGCCGATTACTGTACCTGTCGGTGAAGCAACACTGGGACGTATGTTCAACGTGTTGGGACAGCCGATTGACAATAAACCGGCTCCAAAGGTAGATACTTACCTTCCAATCCATAGAAAAGCACCAGAGTTTTCAGAGCAGTCAACCGAGACAGAGATTCTGGAAACCGGTATTAAGGTCGTTGACTTGCTTTGCCCTTATCAGAAGGGTGGTAAGATCGGTCTGTTCGGTGGTGCCGGTGTTGGTAAGACAGTATTGATTCAGGAGCTTATCACAAATATCGCGACAGAGCACGGTGGATATTCTGTATTTACCGGTGTTGGTGAGCGAACAAGAGAAGGAAATGACTTGTATTACGAGATGATCGAATCTGGCGTTATCGAGAAGACAACGATGGTATTTGGTCAGATGAATGAACCGCCAGGAGCAAGAATGCGTGTTGGTCTGACAGGCCTCACGATGGCAGAGTATTTCCGTGATCAGGTTGGAAAGGATGTATTGCTGTTCATCGACAATATCTTCCGTTTTACACAGGCTGGTTCGGAGGTGTCCGCACTGCTTGGACGTGTGCCTTCTGCCGTTGGTTACCAACCAACCCTGCAGACAGAGATGGGCGCATTGCAGGAGCGTATCACTTCGACAAAGAATGGTTCTATCACATCGGTACAGGCAGTCTATGTGCCAGCCGATGACCTGACAGACCCTGCACCTGCAACTACATTCGCACATTTGGATGCGACAACGGTACTTTCCCGTTCCATCGTAGAGCTTGGTATCTACCCGGCGGTAGATCCTCTGGAGTCTACATCCAGAATCCTCGATCCAAGAGTGGTTGGCGAGGAGCATTACAAGGTGGCACGTGGTGTACAGGAGATTCTGCAGAAGTACAAGGAATTGCAGGATATCATCGCAATCCTTGGTATGGATGAGCTTTCCGAGGAGGATAAGATCGTTGTTGCCAGAGCAAGAAAGGTACAGAAGTTCCTATCACAGCCATTCCATGTAGCAGAGCAGTTTACGGGACTTCCTGGCAAATACGTTCCACTGTCTGATACGATTCAGAGCTTCAAGGAGATTCTGGAAGGTAAGCATGATGACATTCCGGAGAGCTATTTCTTAAATGCCGGAAGTATCGACGACGTACTTGCGAAGTGCAAGAAGTAGAAATAAATTAGGTGGTATACATGGCAGAAAATAAAATGATGGTTCGTGTGATTGCACCGGAACGGGTATTCTACGAAGGGGAAGCTTCTTTCCTTGAGTTTAATACGATTGAGGGCATCATCGGACTGTACCCAAAACATATACCTATGACTGTGGTTGTTGCACCGGGTGTCCTGAAGATTCGGGAAGATGGTGGTGACAAGGAAGCGGCTTTGCATTCCGGTTTCGCGGAGATCCTTGGCGATTCTGTCACGATTCTGGCTGAGTCGGTCGAATGGCCGGATGAAATCGACATTCATCGTGCCGAGGAAGCAAAGATTCGTGCGGAGCGTCGCATCCACGACAACTCACAGGATATCGACCGGGCGGAACTTGCACTGAAGCGTGCATTGCTTCGTCTGGAGATGACGAAGAAAGTGTAATTTATAAAATCCTTGGATAGCAATCATTCATGGAGGATATAGAAAAACAAAAACGCATCAGATATAGAGAATCCTTGCAATCGTATCATATACCGCAAGGATTTCTATATCGCAGATGCGTTTTTTATTTTATCCACATATAAAAAGAATGATTGCTACTACAGGATTTCTTTATACACTTCTGATATCGTCTTTGTACTTTGAGGAGACAGGCGGATTGGGGCAAAAATATTCAAACAGGAAGAAATGCTCCAACCGGAAATTTATGAGAAGCAGGAAAATAGGAGCAAGAGTGGCAAAATAGGGGAGATGCTCCAATCGGAAAGGGTTGAGAATCAAGCGGATTGGGGGTAAAATAGTGAAACAAGAGAAAAACTCCAATTAAAGTGTGCGGAGCATTGCAAGTATGGGAGGAAGACGATATGAGCGAAAAAACGGATGAAGGTCAAAATAGGAATGAATTGGAAGCACTGCTGAAATCCAAACAACGAACGTACAAGATATTGACAAAGCTTTGCTGGGTTTTCCTGCCTATGCTGGCAGCACCGTTTATTCCTGCATTCTGCGGGGCAGAAGATTCGACGTGGACCTACCGACTGACTGGAATTGCGGTTGTTTCCATTATGATTGGATTTGCCATAGCGTTAATTGCTGCAAATATAGAGAAACAGATGAAGGAGCTGATCGGACAGTGTGCCGTGCGGGGCGTGTTGGAAGAACAGATGCAGGTACTGGAATATATGCCGACCGGGCATACAAATGAAGATTCCCTGAAAAATTGCAGACTCCTGCCGGAATATAATGAAGTGACCGGCTCCGATTATATCCATGCGATCTACAGAGGCGCAGAGATCACGTACTGCGATCTTTGCCTGAGGTGGCGAAGCGACAACATGGATCCGGACAGACCGGGATCATCTTCTGCAGTGACGCGATTCCAGGGACCATTTGTGACCATAGTCCTTCCACATAATATAGACGGTGTCGTCCATGTCATTGAGCGGAAAGGCGGGAAGAAACCGGCAGAGGCAATCCGGCTTGGAAACACCGATTTTGACCGGAGATTTACGACTTTGGCAACTGACGAACCGCTTGCAGGAAGCATATTGCCACCGGATGCAATCCTCAGCATACTGCAGCTTCCGAAAGATACCTATCTGGAATTCGCAGGAAATCAGCTCGTTGCCGCAATATACAATGATGAGGACCTGTTCGAAATGAGAGATATCAATGTAAACGATGGCTTGGACGAATATAAGGAGAAATGCCGCAAAGAACTCGCAGAACTGCTGCAGATATTCGATAATCTCATATATGTAGCCAGCAGGTAGGAGAAAAAAGACCAGTATGAAAGGCAGATGTTACACAGATAATTGCGATGTGAACGGGATAATATAAGAGTTGCGGATTTATAATTCTGATATGAGGTATCGTATGACAAGATAAAAACGCATCTATATTTAGAATAGAGCTTCATGTAAGATGCGATATGTTTGAGCCTTAGAATTACTTAATGTTCTTTCTTCTTGTAAGCAATACCTGAACACGATGTTCAGGTAAGCAGCCACTGAGCCATGGATGGCGAATTGGCTGCGGTTGCGTATTTTGAGAATATGTTTGTTAAGAACATTTAGTAATTCTTAGGTTCAATACATTGCATCTACATGTACTCTATTCTAAATATACAGATGCGTTTTGATTTTTCGTCCTTTGAGCATCAACTAAACTTATCCATAAACTTCCCGAACTTCTCAATCTTACTCATCGTATCATTCCGGGCAGCTGCGGAACCGGTCTTTCCTTCCGAAGCTGTCTCACCTGCATTCTGCGGGCTGCTGACACCTGCAGAACCACCTGTCTCCAATACCGGAGCAAGCCAGATTTTGCCGGAACCACGATATACATTGACCAGACCTTCCCCGGATACAGCAGAACCAACCAAAGATTTGGAAGATTTTTCAACCGTAAAATCCAAAGAGGATGACCAGGCAATTGCCATATTTCCATCGATCTTCATCATATCGTTGTCGAGTACAACCTCGATAATCTCATTTCTTGGAACGATACTTTCCAAAGCACAGATACCTGTACCATTCAAGCTTAAGTTGAACAGACCTTCTCTGCCAAATACAGCAGAAGAGAGGTTACTTCTTGCAACAACCTTCTGTGTAACGGTATTGTCACAGGCGAGGAACAATCCGTCATCTAGGACAACACTGCCTCCCCATTCCTGTAGATTCGTGAGCAGGATGTGACGGTAGGTTGGCTCTAACATAACCTGACCATAGCCAGTGTAGATAGGCTTGGCAACCGTCTCTTTGGTAACGGCGGCTTTAGCCATACCACTTAAGAAACCGCCAACACCTTTGACGCCGCTTTCCATCTGAATCTGACCGGCCATCCACTGCATGGCACCGGCTTGAACGGTGTAACCATTTCCGTTGAGATTAAGCAGAAGCTGACGCTTGTTCACATTCATGCGGGACATGTAGTACTGTAGCTTCGAGGTAGATGGGCTGACACTCATATCCTGCACATATTCTAGTACCTGCATGCCGCCTAGAGCAGAGGTAACCTGTACATTTGTGTTGTTTAATAAGCTTTGACTTACCATATATGTACCCTCCTCCTTATGCGGTTGGCGCCATCAGAATCGAACCAGTACCACGGTATACGTTGACCAGACCTTCGCCGGAAACAGCCGAACCGATCAGCGATTTTGAAGATTTCTCAACTGTGAAACTCAAAGAGCCGGACCATGCGATTGCCATATTTCCGTCGATCTTGACCTCGTCATCCTGCAGATTGAACATGATAAGCTCCTGCTGTGGAACCGGACTTTCCAATACAGCGATACCCTGTCCGGAAAGGCTCAGGTTAAATAAGCCCTCTCCGCCGAGCGCAGCAGAGGAAAGTGTCTTACGGCTGACAACCTTATGCTGCAATGTGCTGTCACAGGCAAGGAATAAACCATCCTCGAGTACGATCTGCCCCCACTGTGCCACATCGACAAGCAGGATGTGCTTGTAGGTTGGCTCTAACATAACATAACCCTGACCGGTGTATTCCGGTTTGGACATTGTCTCACCGGTTACAGCTGCACCGAGTGCTTTGCCGAGGAAATTACCAGCACTTACACCAGACTGCATGGATACATTTCCGAGCATCCACTGCATGGCACCTGCCTGTAATTTGCAGGATGTGTTGTTCAGTTCGACCAAAACCTGACGGCGGCGTACATTCATCTCTGCAGAAAAATATGCAGTTTCTGCATTGTATGGAGAAACTGACAGATCCTTCTGGTGTTCAAAGACACGATACTGTCCGAGCTGGTTGATACACTGCATGTTCGCGTTGTTGAAAAGATTGTTGATACTAAACATAAATACCTCCCCTTATCCGGCCATATAAATTTGCGGTTTGCATAAGACCGGTTATTCTTATGATTGTTCGGAATCCGTTGTTGCCTTGGACAGTGAAAATGTAAATTCACTTCCGACACCTTCCGTGCTGACAACATTGATATTCTCATTATGTGCCTTGATGATTTCTTTGGTAATCGCAAGTCCGAGTCCGGTTCCCTGTTTGTCTTTGCCACGGGAACGGTCCGCCTTATAGAAACGTACCCAAACACGGTTTAAAGACTCTTTTGGAATCCCACATCCCTCATCCTTCACAGATACAAAAATTTTATCATGTTTTTCTGTCAATGTCACGTAAATTGATTTATTTTCCGATGTAAATTTAATCGCATTATCAAGTAGATTATAGATGACCTGTTCAATTTTAGTTTTATCTGCGTGTACAATTGAATGTTCTGTATGGTTGTTTAGCCGTAAAGAAATTTTTTTCTCGATGCAGCGTCCTTCAAATGAATTAATGGCTGAGAGGACAAGATCTACAATATCAAAGTCTTTACATACCAGCCAGATTCCATAGGAATCGTAATTGTTTAATTCAAGTAGACTGGATGTGAGTTTGGTCAGACGGTTCGTCTGCTGTACAACAATGTCCAGATAATGACTTTGTTTTTCTGGCGGAATTGTTCCATCTTGTATCGCTTCAATATAACCTTTGATAGAGGTAAGTGGTGAGCGAAAATCATGTGAGATATTGGAGATAAACGATTTTCGATACTCGTCCAGTTTTGCCAGTTCTGAAGCCATGTATTCAAGTGTGGATGCAAGCTGACCAATCTCGTCGTTGGAATGAATATCCATTGGCGTGTCGAAGTTACCAGTGGAATATTGCTCTGCCACAGAGTTGATCTTCCGGATCGGACGCATGATCTTGCCAGAAATGATACCGAGCAGGGCAAAGGAAATGATAATCATAAACAGATACGGTGCATAAATCAGTTTTACGATTTTTTCCTGAATATTCTGCAGCTGTTCCACCGTAGAATGAATCAATAGCATACCGTTTGGCTGGTTGTTAATATGGATTGGAATGGCAACAGAAATAACGTTGCTTTTGAACGTATTGTAAAAGTTGCCATTAAAAGACTGTGCGGTGTAGATATCGAAATCCGGGTCAACGAGGAATATATTTTTGGGGTTATCTGGATGTCCGTCTGCATTCGCAAATCCATAGATGATGCCTTTTTCATCGGTAACCCAGATGCTGGCATTCAGTTTGTCACTGTAATAGCGTAGACTTTCTTGCAATTCATCTTTGGTGTAAACGCCCTGCACATATCCTGCGACTGTCTGATCCGCGATTAAAAATGCTTCATTTGTCAGTACTTCTGTTCGGTCATCGATAAGCATGCTTCGTGTGACGTTGGAGGCATAGAGGACGATAAATCCAAAACAAACCGTAAAAATAACCAAAAAACTTATGAATATTTTATCAAACAGAGAGTGGCGTAATGTCATGTTACTTTACCTCGAATTTATAACCTTTGCCCCATACCGTAGAGATTGACCAGTTGTGATTTTCGTTCAGTTTTTCACGCAGACGCTTGATATGGACGTCTACCGTTCGCGAGTCTCCGGCATATTCGTAGTCCCAGAGACGGTCAAGCAGCTGATCACGTGTAAATACCTGGTTTGGACGTTTGGCAAGAAAATACAAAAGCTCCAGCTCCTTCGGCGGCATCTCTACCGATTCACCATCCAAAGTTACAGTGTAGTTGGTCATATTGATAAGTAAGCCGTCATATTCGACGAATTCACCCTGATGATCGGTAACTTCAGCGATGCTTACAGGTGCAGCAGTGGTTACAGCCTGGGTCATAACGGTACGACGCAAAACCGCTTTGACTCTTGCAACCAGTTCGTTGGAATCAAACGGTTTGATCATATAGTCATCGGCGCCGAGCTTTAAGCCGAGCACCTTGTCGAACACTTCCCCCTTCGCGGAAAGCATGATGATCGGTGTCTGGCGTGTCTTGCGGATTTCCGTGCAGACCTCATAGCCATCAATATCCGGGAGCATGATATCCAATAAGATCAAGTCAGGATTGAAGGTGGCTGCGAGTGCAAGTGCGTCTTTGCCTGTATATGCGATTTCAGTTGCAAAGCATTCCTTTAGTAAATACAAAGAGATAAGCTCTGCGATATTTTCGTCGTCATCGACGATCAGGATTCGTTGTTTCTCCATGTTCCCCTCCAATAAAAGTGTGTTGTATGGTTGTAACTCGTCTACAATTCGACGATGGTAACGCCATATTCGCCTTCGCCAAATTCGCCGGAACGATAGGACTGCACCAGTGGATGTTTCTTTAAATACTGCCAGATGCCTTTGCGCAGGGCACCGGTTCCCTTTCCGTGGATGATCGTGACACGGGAAATGTGTGCCAGAACTGCATCATCCAGATATTTGTCGATCTCAAAGCATGCTTCATCGACTGTTTTACCCATGACGTTCAGTTCCGGAGAGAATGTCATAGATTTGCTGACGGATGTATGATCTCCGCCTGCACGTTTGCCGCTGTATTTTTGTTTTGTTCCATTTACTGATACGGTACTTTCCGGGATAATCAGCAGGTCGGAAATCGGCAACATAGAATTTAAAATACCCATCTGTACGCCTGCAATGCCTTTGTTGTCTGGCAGTTTTGTGATTGTACCGCGTGTTCCCATGCTGAGTACCTGCACGGTATCCCCGATATGGAAATCAGATGCTTTATGGTTTGAGGTCTGTTTCTTTGTCTCGGATGCACCGGATTTCTCGTAATCTTTGATTTTGCTTCGAAGCTTGCTGCGCTGTTCTTCCATCGTGCGCATGTCGGCCTTGTGTGGGTTATTGCGCCATTTGTTGTAATCGCGGATTGTCTGATCCGCCACATCCTTGGCGTCCTCGATTATGTCTCTGGCTTCTTCCCTTGCTTTTTTCAGAATCTCGGCTTTCTTCGTATCGAGATTTTCTTCCTTCTTCTGCAAGGATTCCTTCAGAGATTCAATTTCCTGTTTATATGCCTCGATTGCCTTTTCGTCCTCCTGCATGGATCGCTTGCTTGCTTCGAGATCCGCGAGCAGGGTTTCCATGTCGATCGCATCGCTGTCAATCTGATCCTTTGCGGAGTTGATGATATAATCTGGCAGACCAAGCTTGCTTGCGATGGCAAATGCGTTGGATTTGCCCGGAATACCGATTGTCAGACGGTAGGTTGGACGCAGAGTTGCCACATCAAATTCGCACGATGCATTTTCTACTCCATCGGTGGAAAGGGCGTAGGTTTTCAATTCGCTGTAATGTGTCGTCGCCATGCAACGGGCACCCATACTTTTCAGATAATTTAAGATGGAAACTGCCAGTGCCGCACCCTCGACTGGATCGGTTCCGCCGCCCGGCTCATCGAACAGGCATAGTGTGTTCGGGGTTGCGTGCTGCACGATATAAACAATGTTGCTCATGTGAGAGGAGAACGTTGACAGATTCTGTTCGATGCTCTGCTCGTCACCGATATCCGCGAAGATATCGTCGAAGACAGCCAGACGGGATTCCTCCATCGCCGGGATATGCAGACCTGCCTGTCCCATGAGAGAAAACAGTCCGAGTGTCTTTAAGGAAACCGTTTTACCACCGGTATTCGGACCTGTGATAATGAGCAGGTTGTATGTCTCACCAAGCCGGATATCGACTGGCACAACCGTGTGCTTCTCCAGCAATGGATGACGTCCCTGCCGGATATCAATGATACCGTCGGTGTTGAAGATCGGACGAGTGCTGTTTGTTGCACGGGCGAATTTCGCCTTTGCAAATATAAAATCCAGATCGGTCAGTAATTCCAGATCATAGGCAATGTCAGAGACATAAGTAGCCGCCTGCGCACTTAAGCTTTCCAGTATTTTCTCGATTTCCAGTAATTCTTCGTTCGCAAGTTCCTTGATCTGGTTGTTCAGATTGACGACTGCCATTGGTTCGATGAAAAGCGTGGAGCCGGTCGACGATTGATCGTGGATCATGCCTGGGAATTTCGAACGGTATTCCTGCTTGACTGGGATACAGTATCTTCCATTTCGCATGGTAATCAGAGAATCCTGCAACTGGTCACGGTTCGCGTCACTTTTGATAATCTTATCCAACTGCTGATGCAGCTTGTCATTGGTGAGACGGATTTCCCGGCGGATGTTCTTCAAGCCGGAGCTTGCATCATCGGCGTATTCATTTTCTGATAAGATACAGCGGTTGATCTCGGATGCGATGTGCTCCAATGGCAGCAGCATGTTAAAACGTTCGGTCAGGGAATCGAAGGTAGTCTGTGAAACAGGCTCCTGATTCCGGCTGGCGAGTGCTTCGGTCAGATCGGAACCGTCGCCGTACTGTTTGGCTGCTTTTGCAACCTGTAAGACGGCTGCGATGTCCAGAAGTTCCTTAGAAGTAAGGGTACCCTGTACCTCCAGCCGTTTGATGGATGCACCGATATCGCATAACCCGGAAAAGCTGATATTTCCATGACGGTTCAGACGGTTCAGTGCATCGTTTGTCTCTTCCTGTAATTTTCGGATCTGTTCGATGTCACGCTGGGGTTTCATGCGGTCGATCCGGCGTTTTGCCATCGGGGAGGTCGCATATTCTGTCACCATAGATAGTATTTTATTAAACTCTAGTATGCGTAAGCTTCGTTTGTTCATGGTTTATTCCTTTTATAAAAGTATGTTAGGCTTGATTAAATGCCTTCTTTGCATTGATATGAAGAACCAAGCCGATAATGGCACCGACAAATGCAACGATACCACCGATCAAAAGCAGATAGAAACCAGCACCATATTGAACCATAGAACCATAATCGGAAAGTTCGCTTTTTGCGCTCATAGTTTCATAAATTGCAAAAATTCCCTGAATCAGAGTCAGGATAATATTCAATGTATTTACCCGCAGCATAGACAATGCAATGATCACGATTGCAGTTATCAAAAAGATGACGCCATCTTCGCCGTCCTTAAATAACGACATTGATTCACTGTATCCAAAAAGGGAAACCGTCAGGAACGGAAGGAAGACGGAGATCAGGCAGAGGAGGCTTCCACCCATCACTGCAAAATGTCCGGCATTGAATTTCCGCTTGAATCCTGCGCCAGCAGAATTTGCATATGGCATCTGATTGAAATTTGCCTGAGGCTGTTGGTATGGTTGCTGATTATAGTTTGCCTGAGACTGCTGATACTGCGCCTGATTGAAGTTTGTCTCAGGCTGTTGATATTGCATTTGGTTGAAATCTGCCGGCTGGGATATAGCTGCTCCGCAGGTAGGACAGATCGTTGTGCCGTCTGTAAGTGTTGCTCCACATGTTGGACAATTCATAGAATCACGCTCCTTAAAAAATAGTATAAAATTAAGATAGCATATATTTAGAATACTTACAAGAAATCGACTTGACTTTAGTACATAAAATATACAACAACTGTGAGAACCGGAGTAAATGTTTCTCCCTTTTTGATCCCTGATAGAAATTCGTTTTTTGATTTAAGCAGGTGATTCTCCCGGTTGTATTTCTGATTGCTGAATACTTCTGTTTTGCTTTGTGTTTTGTCAGTTTTTTCTTCACTTTCGGTTTTGCTGACAAAATCATCATCGAAGATAGTGTGTTCTTCCGTCGGGTCGAGTGGTGATAAATCCTGTGCGCGGATCATCGGCTTTCCATCGAAGAACAGCACGTTCATTGTGTCGGCAAAGACGAGGTTATCCTCGTAAAGTTCCTTTGCCATGTCGTCAAGTTATAATTAGAGATATTTTACCACATAAAACAAATACAACAAGCGATACATAATAAAATAATTGGGATTTTTCTGGAATAATGAAGCACGCTGATGCGTGCGTAGGTCATCACGCTATCGCGTGGTGACATAAGATATAAGAGCTATATCACAGATTATCGGATGAAATCCGATAACCAACACATACAATAAGTGTATATTTCAACAGTTGCATCATAGCATGTGTGAGATGGATTTGTAAATAGATATTCACCTATTGCAGGCATTTGGCATATGGTGGTAAAATGAGTCAAAATTGTATTTTCAATAGAAAATAGTATGAACACATGTAAGAACGAGGAGGAAACGTATGAGAAGAACAAAAAGATTTGCAAGCTTTGCTCTGGCGGCGTGCATGGGCGTAAGCTTGCTGGTGAATGTTCCGGCAGGAACGGTATCGGCGGCAGAACCAGACGAGGTGGTGTCTGCGGAAGCGACGGAAACGGATGCAGAGGCTTTGGATGAGATGCAGGAAGCTGTTTATGACGAAAGTGAAGCGGATGCAGATGGTTTTAAATGGAACGGAACCGCGATTGTTGGGTATGTTGGTAAAGGTGGGGATGTAAAGATTCCGGAGAAATGCACGAGCATTGGAAGTTCTGCATTCAAAGGATGCGATAATTTGACGAGCATTGTGATACCAAAGGGTGTAACGAGCATTGGAAGTTTTGCATTTATGGATTGTACTGGTATGGCGAGTGTGGAGATGCCAGAGGGTGTAACAAGTATTGGACATCATGCATTTTGGGGTTGCTACAAGCTGAAAAATATTGAGATACCAGTGAGTGTGACGAGTATTGGAAAGTATGCGTTTTATGATTGTTCGCGGTTTGCTGATATTAATATACCCGCGAATGTAACGAGTATTGGAGTTTATGCATTCAGGGGTTGCGGCGGTATGAATGGGCCGACCAGTATCGTTGTATCTCCTGAAAATACAACGTATAACAGTAATGGTAATTGTAATGCGATTATTGAAACAAAAACCAATAAGTTGATTCAGGGATGTATGAATACGAAGATACCAATGGGTGTAACGAGTATTGGAGATTCTGCATTTGCGGATTGTGTTGGCTTGAAAAATATTGAGATACCAGTGAGTGTAACGAGTATTGGAAATAAGGTGTTTATGGGCTGTTACGAGTTGACAGGTATCAAGATACCAACAAGTGTAACGAGTATTGGAGATTCTGCATTTTGGAATTGCCATTGTATAAAAAATGTTGAGATTCCTGCGAGTGTGAAGAGCATTGGAAGATCTCCGTTTATAGGGTGTCAAAATTTGTCGAGTATAATTGTGTCTCCAGAGAATGCAACGTATAATAGTAATGATAATTGCAATGCAATTATTGAGACAAAAACAAATAAGTTGATTCAGGGATGTAAGGATACGAAGATACCAACAAGTGTAACAAGTATTGGAAATTCTGCTTTTGCGTATTGCAGTGAATTGACGAGTATTGAAATACCAAAGAGTATAACGAGTATTGGAAAAGCTGCGTTCGACCAGTCTGGTCTAAAAACAATCTATGGTGATACAGGTTCGTATGCAGAAGCTTATGCAAAGGAAAATGGTTATACGTTTAAGGCAATTGAGGAACCTGTAGCAGACATTACCATCTCCTACCGCACTCACGTCCAGTCTATTGGCTGGCAGAACCCAGTTACAAATGGTGTGATGAGTGGAACAACCGGAAAGGCAAAGCGCCTGGAAGGTATCGAGATTTCCGTCAGTGGTAATAAAAATCTGGGTATTCAATATGCTACACATTGTCAGACATATGGCTGGTTGCCTTGGTCTGCAAACGGAGAGATGAGTGGAACAACCGGAGAAGCAAAGCGACTCGAAGCAATCAAGATTCAGTTGACCGGTGCAGATAAGGACAAGTACGATGTATATTATCGTGTGCATGCACAGTCTTACGGCTGGCTTGGCTGGGCGAAGAACGGAGAACCATCCGGAACTGCCGGTTATGCAAAACGGCTCGAAGGAATTCAGATCGTAGTTGTAAAGAAGAACGAAAAAGCACCGGGACTTGATTATGCAGGCGTGGATGCGTTGAAGGGCGTGCATGATACCCGTGCATATATTGCGAAGACAAACGGAACAATTACGATACCGGGATCTGCGGATAGTACAAACATCATGTACAAGACACATGTACAGAGCTTCGGCTGGCAGAATTGGGTACTGAATGGTACAATGAGCGGAACAAGCGGAAAGGCAAAACGCCTGGAGGGAATCAACATCAAGCTTTCGAATGCCGCTTATGCAGGAGGCGTGCAGTATCGTACCCATGTTCAGACCTATGGCTGGGAGAAAGAATGGAGAAAAGATGGGGCGATGAGTGGAACAAGCGGAAAGGCAAAACGCCTGGAAGCAATCCAGATCAAGCTTTACGGCGAGATGGCAAACCACTTTGATGTCTATTATCGTGTGCATGCGCAGTCTTACGGCTGGCTTGGCTGGGCGAAGAACGGAGAAGAATCCGGAACTGCCGGCCTTGCGAAACGTCTGGAGGGAATCCAGATTGTTTTGGTACCGAAGGGAAGCGCGGCACCGGCGAACAACTATAAGAATATTCAGTCTGTGAATACAAAAGCTTATATCAAGAAGTAATAATTATGTAATTGAAGAATAAGAATAAAAAAGGCGGAAGGTGTACTTCAATAGCGAAGTACGCCTTCCGTTTTTAACATTATTATGAGCATAAATAAAAATATCTTTTCCTTCAAACCCGCATATTTCCTCGCTTTTTCCAAATGTTCCAAACTTACGCTTTACATTTTCAGAAGTTGTATGCTATGGTTTATGATCGGAGGCGGGAGCATGGGAAACTGGTTTGAGAATATGGAGCCAATGAACATACAGGAAGAACGTGCGAAGACGAAGAAGGCGGAGGAATCCTCCCTTGCGAAAAGTATATATAAGTGATATAAATAGGAAAGAGTGAAGCGCAGGATGGAGGAAGAAAGAGCATGAATTATATCAAAGAATTGCGTGATGGAGAGATGGTATCGGAAATCTATCTCTGTAAGAATAAAGTGGTAGCAAAGACAAAGGCTGGAAAGACATATTACTCTTTGCAGCTTCAGGATAAGACCGGAACGGTCGATGCAAAGATCTGGGAGCTTTCGAATGCGATTGCGCATTTCGAGCCGATGGACTATATTCGTGTTGACGCACAGGTAACGAGCTTTAACGGAGCATTGCAGTTAAATGTCAAGCGTGTGCGTGTGGCGGATGAAGGCGAATACAATGTGACAGATTATATGCCATGTTCAACGAAAGATATTGATACGATGTATCAGGAATTACTGGGACTGATTCAGGGTGTAAAAAATCAGTATTTACATAAACTATTGGAAATGTTCTTTGTTGAGGACAAGGCATTTGCGGAGAAGTTCAAGAAGCATTCCGCAGCGAAGTCCATTCATCATGGATTTATAGGCGGTCTGCTGGAACATTCTTTATCGGTTGCAAAATTATGTGAATATATTGCAGCGAATTATCCGGTTGTCAATCATGATTTACTTGTGACGGCAGCGATTTGTCACGACATCGGTAAGGTCGATGAGATTTCCGATTTCCCACAGAACGATTACACCGACGAGGGACAGTTAGTCGGACATATTGTGATGGGTACGATGATGATTGCGGATAAGGTGCGTGAGATTCCAGGATTTCCACCGAAGCTTGCAAATGAGCTGAAGCACTGCATCCTGGCACATCACGGGGAACTGGAATATGGTTCACCGAAGAAACCAGCATTGATCGAGGCGATGGCACTCGCACATGCCGATAATATGGATGCGAAGTTGCAGACATTTACCGAGATTATCCGGGAGAATGAAGACAAGACGGAATGGCTTGGATTTAACCGTATGTTTGAAAGTAATGTGAGATTGACAGGTGAGAAGAATGAGTAGTGAAGTAAGAAAAGCAATGACGATATTATATAAAGTGCATAACGGATTGTATGTGAATCTGACAAATCGCTGTCCGTGTGCGTGCACGTTCTGCGAACGACAGACCCGTGATCATGTGTCAGAGGTAAATGATGCGCCTTTGTGGCTGGAACATGAGCCGAGTGTGGAAGAAGTGATTGCAGAGTTTGAGAAAACGGATGTTGCGCCGTATGAAGAAATTGTATTCTGTGGATTTGGTGAGCCGACGGAACGGCTGGATGCACTGCTTGAGATCGCAAAATATCTGAAAGCACATTATGATAAGCCGATCCGTATCAATACAAACGGTCTTGGAGATCTGATCTGGAACGAAGATATCACACCGAAGTTTGCAGGTCTGATCGACACAATCTCTATCAGTCTGAACACACCGGATGCCAAACGGTATCAGGAGATTGTGCGGAGTAAATTCGGGGACGGTTCCTTTGAGGCGATGCTGAAGTTCGCAAAGGACGCGAAGCGGTATGTGCCGAAGGTGGTATTAAGTACCGTGGAGACGACGATTACGAGAGAAGAAGAGGCAAAATGTCAGGCAATCTGTGACGAACTGGGCGTTACCTATCGGATTCGCCCATTTCATTAATAAATTCGCGGACAGATTGTTAACAATCCATGGTAAATGACCGATAATATAAACAGAGATGGGGCCATCTCCAAAAGCACAAGGAAGTGCGTATGATTCTAAGGAAGGAGCAAAAGAACATGGGAATGACAGTAAATGCAATGGCAGGTATGCAGGCTGCAAGTGAAACCGTTTCTGATTATAGTGTAACTGCAAAGGCTGCGGAGACATCCGAGAAGAAGGCTTCTGCAGAGACAGAGAAAGATGCGGTTTACGAGAAGAGCGCGCAGGAAAGTGCCAAGGCACCATATTCCATCAACAAGATGAGCAAGGAAGACCGCGCAGCTTTGGTAAAGCAGCTCAAAGCGGATCAGGAAAGCAGACAGAACAGTCTTACAAATCTTGTATCCCAGATGCTTGGTAAGCAGGCTGGCATGTACGGAATTGCAAACGGAGACGATTCCATCTGGAAGATCTTTGCAAACGGAAATTTCACTGTGGATGCAGCAACAAAAGCACAGGCACAGGAAGATATCTCCGACGATGGATATTGGGGCGTGAAGCAGACCTCGCAGAGATTGTTTGATTTTGCAAGTGCTCTCGCCGGTGACGATGAGGACAAGATGCGCGAAATGCAGAAAGCAATGGAAAAAGGCTTTAAACAGGCAACTGCTGCATGGGGCAAAGATCTGCCGGATATCAGCAACAAGACATTGGATGCGGCAAATAAGCTGTTTGATGAATATTATAAGTCAAAACAAAGCGAATAAATACATAAAAGGTTTGCTATTTCTAACAATTCAGTGTTACAATAAAAGGGTCTTTGACAAGATCCTTTTATTTTTTTGACGGAGAGAGAAAATGCTACGATTCTGGTATGTGATTATTATCTCTTTGCCATATATTATTTACTATCTGGCGAAGGGAAGTTATATAGAGAAAAATACGGAACGCTATTCCGAGGCAGACCGTTATCGCGTGGCACTTCATGTGATTCATGTCATGAAACGAAATGGCAGGATTCGGACGAGTGTGACTGGCGTGGAGAATCTGCCGGCGGAGGGCGGATATGTGTTATATGCCAATCATCAGGGTAAATACGATGCGCTTGGAATTATGGACGCCCATAAGAAACCTTGTACGGTTATGATGGATGCGAAGCGTTCGAAGATGATTATTGTCGATCAGTTTATTACATTGATCGACGGCTGCCGGATTGATAAGACAGATATCAAAAGTCAGGTAGAGGCGGTCCGGAAAGTGACAAAAGAAGTAAAAAAAGGCAGACGGTACATTGTATTTCCAGAGGGCGGGTATTTTCATAACCGGAATGCGATCAAGGAATTCATGCCGGGGGCATTCAAATGTGCAGTGCGTGCAAATTGTCCGATTGTTCCCGTGTTATTGGTAGATTCCTATAAACCATTTGAGATCAATTCTCTGCGGCGTGTAAAGACACAGGTACATTTCCTGCCAGCGATTTATCCGGAAGAGTATGAGGGGCTTACAACGGATCAGATTGCAAAGCTGGTGCGAAACCGCATTGTGGATGCAATGCAGCAAAAAGCGTGTGCATAAGAACATTCGGGGAAAAGAGGAGGTACGACTGATGGATATCAATCAGGTATTGATGGATTATGACAATATGTTTGGAACACATTCTCTGGAAGATATAGAGGAGTTTCTGACGACCAATATTGAAGTGGCGATGGATGAGCGGGATTATGCATCGGCACTTTCTCTGCTGAATGAAATGATGGGGTTATGCAGGGATACGAACCAAAATGCAAAGGGACTTCGGTATTGTGCAGATATTGAAGACATACTTGTAAAGATGGGTATGGAAGGCACGGTAGAATATGCAACGAGCCTGTTAAATGTGGCAAATGCGTATCGTACCTTTGGCTATTATATGAAAGCACAGAATTTGTTTGAACGTGTGGAGGTACTTTACCGGGAGAAGCTTTCTGCGGGAGATTACCGGTTCGCGACACTCTATAATAACTGGGCGTTTGTCTACCAGGGAAGTGGCGAGCTGAAGAAGGCAGAAGAGACATTCCGACGGGCACTTGCAGTCGTAGATCTACAGCAGAATGCATGGATGGAGCAGGCAACGACCCGGTGTAATCTGGCACAGGTATTGCTGCAGCTCGCAGGCGGTGCCGCCATGGGCGCAAATGGACAGCGGGTAGATGGCACAACGGCATCCACCATGTATGAGGAAGCACTGCAATGTCTGGAGCGTGCGCTCCGTATCTTTGAATGGGATGGAAAACGCGATTTCCATTACAGTACGGCACTTGCGATGATGGGCGATGCACTTTGCATGCGTGAAGCGTATGTGCAGGGAGCGGATTATTATATGCAGGCGATGCAGGAAATGGAAAAGCACGTCGGAAAATCGAATGCATATCTGGAAATCGAAGAGCGTTATAAGCAGGCGAAATATTATGCCGAGGAAATGAAGAAGGAAGAGGAAGAAGAACAGACTGCAGTTTTGACTGCGGATATGAAAACAAATCCTTCTGTAAAATATCTGACGAATATTGTGCATATGGGAGAAGCGCAGGCGGAAACAGTGCCGCAGGAAATCGGGACCAAGGAAGCGGCACAGGGACAGTCCGATTATGTGGATACATTATCGGAGGATACGGTTCAGCCAAATGCAGAGAATAACTGGCTGCATATCTGCAAGCGTTTTTATGAATTGCATGGTGCGAAGATGATCCATGAGGAATTTCCGAATTACGAGGCACGGATTGCCGTCGGACTTGTCGGAGAGGGTTCGGAATGCTTTGGCTATGACGATGCCATTTCGCGCGATCATGATTTTGCATTGGGATTCTGTCTGTGGCTTTCAGAGGAGGATTACCGGAGTATCGGAGGTATGCTACAGAAATCGTATGAGCAGCTTCTGATTGATTTCGGGGATGAATTCCTGCGTGAAAATGGAATCGAAGCACCGACAAACTCGGTCAACAAGGTGCTGTCACATAGAAGAGGTGTCTCTTCCGTGCGCGAGTTCTATGAGAATCTGCTTGGCGTGAAGGTACAGAAAACCGCAGAGGGTGGTTATATTCTCCCGGATAGCTGGCGGCAGATCTCAGAAGAGAAGCTGGCGGCGGCGACCAATGGAATGGTGTTCCGCGATGATGCCGGTGCATTTACGAAGATACGGGAGAGTCTGCTTGAGTATTATCCAACAAAGGTATGGATGATGCGTCTGGCAGAGAAACTGCATGGATTTGCGCAGACAGCACAGACGAATTATGCACGTATGATGGCAAGACAGGATTATGTGACCGCGAATCTCTGCGTGGCAAAGGGCATGCAGTACACGATGGAGATTATTTATCTGCTGAATCAGAAGTATGCACCTTATTATAAATGGATGCGGAAAGGCATGCAGAGCCTGTCGCTCATTGACAGCGTGGCTCCGATCCTTGACCGGATCGCAGTGATTCCGAATCAGGCAGCTGCGTGGGAAGGACGTACGTATAGCGCGTATGAGACGAATTATAAAGACGAGATTGTGTCCTGCTTTGAGGATATTGCAGAATATCTGTTGATGGAGCTTAAAATGCAGGGCGTAGTGAAAGGGACAGACACATTCCTTGATGTATATGCGCAGGATCTGGTACAGCGTGTGGATCGCGGCGATTTCGGCGCCGTGGAGGATGCCGAGATGGAGGCAAACTACCGCGAGTATGTAAACGATTTGAAGCAGGCAGCAAAAGAAAAGACAACAGAAAAATCAAAATATGACCTCGAAGAAGAGATGGGACTGGCACGTGAATGGAGCAATGAAACGCCATTTGACCGCGAGGAAACGATTGCGGCAATCATAGATGCGGAGTGGAAGTTGTTTGGAAGTACCATCTATCCGGACGACTGGAATACATTCTTCATCATGCGGAAGAGCCGGTATCTGGCTTGGACGAATGATCTGCTTGCAAGCTATCTGCAGGATTGTAAGGCAGGAAATGCATTGCAGGTAGAGCGGAGTGAGAAACGGATTGGCATCGAAGAGGATCTGGTGCAGATCCAGTTAGACTGGCTGCAGAAATTCATCGAGAATTATCCGAAGATGGCAGGTTATGTACGTTTTATCTATACAAATGATGCACAGGAGACGATCGAATCAGCACTGCGCAGAGACATTGCTGCCTATGGAGACCGGACGTTTATCCTGTTTGGCAAATTTGTGACCGATATCGCACAGGCAGGCGGCAACCTGACGTACGACATCATGAATTATATGGCATGCCTGTATGGATATGGCGGAGTTGAAGATGCAGAACGTCAATTATAATTCCAATATAGGACTATCAAGTATAATGAAATAGAAAAGAACTCGTAAACAAACATGCTTGCGTGTGCATGTAATTGTTACGAGTTCTTTTTATGCAGAAAATAGTTTAATATAGTTTTTCTGTCTCACAGATCGTGCCGCCGCCGACTACAATATCACCATCATATAAAACAACGGCCTGCCCTTTCGTGATTGCACGCTGTGGTTCATTGAAAATGACTTCAATCTTTCCATCCGGGAGTGGATTGACAGTCGCTGGTGCTTCCGTATGACGATAGCGTACCTTCGCAGTGACACGGATCGGGGTATCGATATGGCCGATTGAGATGAGATTCACATCATCTGCGACAAGGCGTTTTGAGAAGAGATCTTCATTTCGACCAAGGACAACCTGATTTTTCTCGATGTCAACATCCATGACATACATCGGTTCTTTCAGTGCCAGTCCAAGTCCTTTACGCTGACCGATCGTGTAGCGGATGATTCCCTTGTGGCGTCCTAAGACATTGCCGTGGACATCAACGAAATCGCCCTCCGGGTAAGTCTTGCACGCATGCTGTTCGATGAACTTCGCATAATTTCCATCCGGCACAAAGCAGATGTCCTGACTGTCGTGCTTTTTCGCATTGACAAAACCATGTGCTTCCGCGATGGCACGCGTCTCGCTTTTCGGCATGCCGCCGAGTGGAAACTGTGTGTGCGCAAGCTGATCCTGTGTCAGGGAATAGAGCACATAGCTCTGATCCTTGCTTGCGTCGACTGCTTTCTTCAAGAGATAGCGCCCGGTTGTTTCATCCTGTACAATCTGCGCATAATGTCCGGTGACAACGTAATCCATTCCAAGCTCCTGTGCCCGTTGGTACAGATATTCGAATTTCAAATAGCGGTTACAGTCGATGCAGGGATTCGGTGTGATGCCACATTCGTAGCAATGCACGAACTTGTCCATGACCTGTTCCTTGAAATGTTCCTTGAAGTTCATGACGTAGTGATCCATGCCCATTGAATGTGCCACAGCACGGGCATCCTCCACGTCGTCTAAGGAACAGCAGGTGTGTTCCTTGTTGATGACGATGTCATCGTTTTGATATAATTTCATGGTGGCACCGATGCATTCGTAGCCCTGCTCCTTCATCAGAAAGGCCGCCACGCTGCTGTCGACACCGCCGCTCATAGCGATCAATGCTTTCTTATTCATAGTTCCTCCGAAAAATTCCTTGGACTTTTTTGTTTTATAATAGTATAGTATACATATTGAAAATATAAATAGTCATTGCACATCCGCGCAATTTTTCTATATCATAATATAGTATGAACAGAATTGCAATATATGTGTCCGGTATAAAATGCAGACCGGCATATGCATCTGAGGGTGTGAGGTGGTTATGATTTGAATAGATATTGGAGGCAGGTCATGGGAACAATTGTAAATAAAACCATTCAGGAGGCAACCGCGCGCCTGAAGGAAAACTACGAAGCACAGAAGATTTTTGATATGTCACTCGGCGATTGTGTACCGAACCGGGACGCAATCATTTCGATCATAGAAGGGCTGCGCACGGTCACATTTCCGGGATTTTTCGGCTCTGAAAATATGGCATATGTTTCCAAGGATAATTTCGCGGGAAGCACGCTGGCAATCCTCTATGAACGGCTGTTTAAGCAGGTGCGTGTCGCCTTGAAGTTCGATAACAAGGAACTTGCCGATGCAGAGATCCGGGCGAAAGCGGAGGAGTATACATCAACATTTATCGCGAAGATCCCGGACATTCAGGCGATGATCTTAAAGGATGTGGATGCGGAGTTTAACGGTGATCCGGCGGCGAAGGACCACCAGGATATCATCCTTTCCTATCCGGGGATTTTCACGATTTTTGTATATCGGTATGCACATGTCCTGTATGAGTTAAATGTACCTTATATTCCGCGTATCATGACGGAATATGCACACGGACTGACCGGAATCGACATTAATCCGGGTGCGACGATCGGCGAATATTTCTGTATCGATCATGGTACGGGAATCGTCATCGGCGAGACGACGACGATCGGCGATCATGTGAAGATCTATCAGGGCGTAACGCTTGGAGCACTCTCCACACGGAAGGGACAGCTGCTTTCCGGTGTGAAGCGTCATCCGACGATCGAGAATAATGTTGTGATTTATGCGAATACTACTATCTTAGGTGGCGAGACTGTGATCGGTGAGAATTCTGTTGTAGCCGGAAACTCTTTTGTCACGACATCCATCCCGGCGAATACGAAGGTCGCTTCGATGCAGCCGGAGCTGGAAATAAAAGAACAGAAGTAGGGATTCGATTTATGCAAACCAAAGATCATCTTGCCTTAGGGCGTTATCTTGCACGTGTATTTGAGATAGAAGAACCGGTAAAAAAATACGCATTTGTAATTGGGAATATCATGCCGGATGTTAACAAATGTTCATACATCCACGGATATTTTCAGTTGCTGCGCGCGCATAGACAACAAAAAGATGCGGGACCTTTGTCGTTGAATGACCATCGGCGTATGCTGATCGGTGGGCATACAGCGGAAGGGTCTCGTTTTTTTGTCAACCGGGTGTACCGCGTGCTGCGGAAACGGGAGAAACTGTCGGTGCGTGATTATTACCAGATGGGAAAGGCGACACATTATCTGGCAGACCGCTTCACGTATCCGCACACAATGCGCTATACCAGTGGATTTTTTGCGCATATCCGATACGAAAAGCAGTTGCATATTTATATGCGGGATATGCTTGCAGTCCTGCCGAATATGCGGGATGCGGTAGATAAATGCTTTTCCCGGACAAGTTTCAACAGTTTGTACCGCTCGTATCGGAAGGAACCGGAGGGAAATGGAACGGTTTTGCACGATTGTTTTCATATTCTGGCAGTATGTATTGCCTATTTGGAAAATATCCTATATAATAAATAAGAAAAGATATGCAAAAAATGTAAACATTCTGATATGCATACACAAGAGAATGAAAAGCAAGAGGGAAGGAGCGTGTATGAGTGGATAAGTCAGAATTCGAGTCACGTTATTTTGACCTGGTATCCAAAGCACCGGGCAAAACTTTTTTATTTTATGGCAATTTAAAAGAAGACATGATACGCTGGTCTGCATCGGCAGTGGAATATTTCGGATTACCGGGGGAGATATTCGGAGATTCCACGCGGGAGTGGATCAGCCGGATTCATCCGGAGGATGTGGAACCATATACAGATAGTCTTATGGAGCTTCTCCATGGCGTAACGCCGTATCACAACTGTGAGTACCGTATCAAGAACGCACAGGGAGAATATGTGTGGGTCAATTGCCGTGGATACATGACTTACGATGCGGATGGAAAAGCAGAGTGGTTTGGTGGTCTTGTCACGAATATGGGATATCAGACAAAGATCGATGCAGTCACGAATCTGTGGACCGTTCATCAGTTCCGGAGTGAGTTAAACCGTCTGCTGGATGACCGCGCGCGGGGTGGAATTCTCATGATCGGGCTGGAGAACTTCAAGCGGATCAATGCAGAATACAGCTATGCTTATGGTGATAAGGTGCTCGCCTTGATCGGAGAGAAGCTGCGTGAGGGTGTGCTCCACAACTGTCATGTATTTCGGATGGACGGAGCGAATTTTGCGATTGTCATGCAGGATGCAGGTGTGGAGCGTATTGTAGAATACAAGAAGTTCGTAGACAGCTTTATGCGGAATCTGGTCGTGTCCGGGCAGGTGGTACACCTGCGGTTTAAGGCAGCGGCAGCGTTCTTCCCTGAAGATGGGGAGTTCTTAGACCAGATTCAAAGTAACCTGTTTTACGCCCTTGATCATGCAAAGCTGACGAATACCGATGATGTTGTATTCTACAGCAAGGAATTATTTGCACAGAAGAAATATATGACACGTCTGAAGGAGGCAATCCGGGAGTGCGTGGAGGAAGACTGTAAGGGTTTCCGTATTGTAATGCAGCCGATCGTGGAGACGAAGAGCGAGGTCTGTGATGCAGCGGAAGTATTACTCCGCTTTATTCATCCGGAATTCGGTGTGATTGGACCGATGGATTTTATTCCGATTCTGGAGAATTCCAAGGAGATCATCCGGGTTGGAAAATGGGTGATCGACCAATCATTACAGACGCTTGCCAGGTGGCGGGAGCAGATTGGACATATGCCGTTAAAGCGTCTGCAGATCAATGTGTCTTATGTACAGTTCAAAGATCCGGAGCTCTTAGGTTATGTTGTGGAACGGCTCGATCATTATCAGCTTCCGCATGATGCGGTCATGCTGGAACTGACGGAGAGCTGCCGGGTGGAGCAAACGTCATTTCTATCGGACGTCCTGCAGACATTCAAGGATGCGGGTATCAGCATTGCGCTTGACGACTTCGGAACCGGCTATGCATCGCTGACCGTACTCAAAGACATTCCTGCCGACATGGTGAAGCTTGACCACACGATGACGCGGAGTATCACCGAGAAACCGAAGGACAAAGCGCTGATCGAATTCATCGTTACATACTGCAAGAAGGTTGGTATCGCTGTCTGTGCGGAAGGTGTCGAGAAAGTGGAAGCACTCTCCATCGTACGAAACGCAGGTGTCGAATGTATCCAGGGCTACTACTACGATAAGCCGCTCGAACTTGATACGTTCTACCGGAAATATGTGAAATAAACGAAACACACCATATCAATTGCATATATCCAGTATCGGTTCGAGTAAATACGATGTATTGAAACTAAGAAGTTCTAAATGTTCTGATTTACACCATGATACCGAACGCAACCGCCGCCAATTCGCCATCCGTGGCTCAGTGGCGGCTTGTTTGAACATCGTGTTCAAACATTGCTGAGCATGAACAGAACATTAAGAACTTCTAAGTTCCAAACATATGTATATTACTCGAATCCGATCTGGATATCTGTGCATTTGACAGGTGTGTTTCTTTCGCTTTTGTAAGATTGAGGTAGAGTGTAAGGGATTTGCAGAGCCAATAAAGTAAATAAAGAAACCACATGGATACAATTCTAAAGCAGACCGTTGAAGCACGTCGGCACTTAATGAGTGCGAAGCGCGAATTTAGTACCGCTACGTGCTGAACCGAGCGGGAGCGCGTCTGCGTAGAATGTATCCATGTGGTTTCTTTTTAGTTATATAAATGCAAATTCCGTTAACCGTCAACTTAATCTGGACTTCACGTAGTTGAAATCCTGGTTGTACTGGTTATCTATCTTCTCGTCCCCGAACATGCAGTCCGTGAACATATCGTTCGTGTTCGTGCCCGGCGATACAACAAAGCCGTCTCCAAAATCCGCTTTCCCAAGGAACACACTCTCGTAGAACATGTGATCCATATTCGTTACCTGTGCAGTCAGGAAACGCTCCGGGAATTTTAGTCCATCTGGGATACGGCACTCAGAGAACATATACTCCATGTTCGTGACATGCGATGTATCAAAGATCTTACCGAAATCAAATGCCTCGGATACAGAACTCTGGTAAAACATGTATCGCATATCCTCGACTTCCTTCGTGTGGAAATGGTCACCGAGCGAGAAGCCCTTCGGCATAACACAGCCTGCAAACATCAGGTTCATGTCCTTGATGCCACGCGTGTTGAACAGTCCGCCGATCTGGAAGCCTTCCGGGAGCGTTACCCAGGAGAACATACCACAGCAGCTACTTGCATTGATCGGAACCTCCAGACGTCCACCCTTGAATTCACGGTAGTTAAATTTCAGAATCTTTTTTCCATTCCAGTTCTTGGTAGGCATAAAACAGATCGGATTGTAGAGAACCCAGTGCTTGTCGCCCGTACCTTCCTGAAACCATTTATAATTTGGTACACCAATCCGGTTCTGGAACCACATACGCTCGGAGTCATCGTTGACATCGATAAAGTAGGAATTTTCTTCATATACAAAGTGGTCACGACCGAATACTTTCTGGCGTTCGATTTCTTCTTTTCCAGCTATCATTAAAATTACCCCCTGTTGCTAATCAATTCGTACAAAAAATGCATGATAATTTGCATATTTTGCACAACAGTCTACTTTAATTATAGCGGATACAGGGGGTAGTTGCAACGGCAAAATCAATTATTGTGCAGATTCTGTCACGGTTTCGGTCTGTTCGATGCCGGTTTCATCTATTTTGTAGGAACCGCCCTGCTCTAACAGAGCGTCTGCGTCAACTCCAAGGTCTTTTTCAGCTTTCGCAAACCATACAGGCGTCTCATCCGGATTCGCCTCGTCAGTTGGGATATTCATCGTGTTGAAAATATATTTTCCCTCTGCATTGAAGATATACTCTGCCCAGCCGTAGCTTTCCACGGTTCCGCCTGCGATGAGCACATGCTTATTTCCTTCGGAATCGGTGTAATCCTTCCGGAAATAGTCTGTGTCGCTGCACTGATCGGTGATGTCTGTTTTCTCATCATTCAGATTTAGATACAGGCGTCCGTTCTCGGCGGTCGTGTAAGAAAGATCCCCTGTTTTTTCGATGGTAAATGTAACCGAGTTGTCGTCCTCGGAGATCTCCACATTCGAGCCATCTGCCATAACAATGATTGTGTGCACAAGAGATTTCCCGGTCGCCGCGTAACATATGCCGTTCGATGCGGCAAACATCATGACCAGACATGCAGCAGTGTAGCACATGCGCCGAACCACACGGGTTGTCCGGCTGCGCCGGATGGATGCCGGGTTTAAGTTGATTTCTGCGTCGGTCGTCAGGCAGTCAAATGCCTGCTTATATTTTTCATGATTCGTCATAGTTCCAATCCTCCTTGATTTCTTCTCGAAGAGCGGCGCGTCCACGGTTTAAGCGAACCTTGACGTTGCTCTCGCTTACATGCAGAATCTCTGCGATTTCTTTGATGGAATAATCCTCATAATAAAAGAGATGAATCACGGTGCGTTGTTTCTCAGGAAGCTTCATAACCGCTTCAAATAATTCTTCACTCTGTGAATCCGGGAAATTCAGCTCTTCCATATAGGATTCCAAGGATTGCCGGTGCTTCCGCCAGAACGACCGGAGTGTGTTCCTGGATTTGTTGATCGTAACCCGCATCAGCCAGGCGCGGATGTGCGACTCGTCATCGTATTCCTTATTTGCAATATGGTATTGCACGAATGTGTCCTGTACGATATCCTCGGCATCTTCCCGGTTCTTGCATATGTTGAAGGCAATCCTGTATAAATGAGATTGATATTCGTCAATCAATATGCGTATTGGTATTCTCATATAGCATATCCTCCGTTTGTTTCAAAAGGCCTTTCAAAGATTATACACATGGCAGAGGAAAAAGGTTACAAAATATTGACAAATAAAAAAAATCGTGGTTTAATCGGTTACTGAAATACTTTATTGCACTAAATCGTTAACTCATTAACCTATTAGTGCGAAAGAAACAAAGAAATGAAAAGATAGAGATGGGACAAAGACACCCATGTCGATGAGGAGGATGAAAAGTATGAGAAAATTCAAGAAATTCCTTGCTGTAGCATCTGTTGCTGCAATGACACTTTCCCTTTGCGCCTGTGGCGGCAAGAAGGATGATACTTATACGGTAGGTATCTGTCAGTTAGTACAGCATGAGGCACTCGATGCTGCAACAAAGGGATTTAAGGATGCATTAGTCGAAGAATTTGGTGAGGATGGAATCAAGTTTGATGAGCAGAACGCACAGGGTGATGCAAATACATGTGCAACGATCATCAATGGATTTGTAAGTAGTGATGTGGATCTGATCCTTGCAAATGCAACGCCTGCATTACAGGCAGCCGCAGCCGGTACAGACACGATTCCGATTCTTGGTACATCTGTAACAGAATATGGTGTTGCACTCGAGCTTTCTGATTTCAATGGTACCGTTGGTAGAAATATTTCTGGTACATCGGATCTTGCACCACTGGAGAGTCAGGCAGATATGATCAAGGAACTGTTCCCAGATGCAAAGACAGTCGGACTTCTGTACTGTTCAGCAGAGGCAAACTCCCAGTATCAGGTAGATACGGTAAAGGCAGCTTTGGAGAAGCTTGGATATACATGTGAGTATTATTCATTCTCCGATTCCAATGACCTTTCAACAGTCACAACATCTGCAGCCAATGCAAGTGATGTGATCTACGTTCCAACAGATAACACAGTCGCAGCTAATACAGAGATCATCAAGAATATCTGTATGCCAGCAAAGACTCCTGTAGTTGCCGGCGAGGAAGGTATCTGTAAGGGTTGTGGTGTTGCAACACTTTCTATCAGCTACTATGATCTGGGTGTCGCAACTGGTAAGATGGCAGCCAAGATCCTGAAGGGTGAGTCTAAGGTAGAAGAGATGCCAATCGAGTATGCACCACAGTTTACAAAGAAGTACAACAAGGATATCTGTGACGAACTCGGTATCAGCGTACCAGATGATTACGAAGCAATCACAAACGAGTAATCGAAAAGCATATCGAAAACAAGCGTATTTACTTGATTTTTGTTGTATTATTATAGTATAGTAGTCGGGTAGAGTTTTTCTACCCGACTTTTGTTAATGAAGAAATAAAGGAGAGAAAGAAATGGATGTAAGTGCTTTATTCAATGCCATGCCAGGCGCGATTGCCCAGGGTCTGATCTGGGGTATTATGGCGATTGGCGTGTACATTACGTTCCGGATTCTGGACATCGCCGATTTGTCCGTCGATGGAACGATGTGTACCGGCGCAGCCGTATGTATTATGTTGATGCAGAAAGGGTATCATGTAGCAGCCGCGATGGCGATCGCGACACTCGCAGGTATGCTTGTTGGTTTGGTAACTGGATTGTTCCATACAACGATGGGAATCCCGGCGATTCTGGCAGGTATTCTGACACAGCTTGGTCTGTGGGGAGTGAACCTGAAGATCATGGGGAAGGCAAATCAGCCGATCAATGTGGACAAATATGATCTGGCAGTTTCTCTCCGATACATAAAGAGAGTGGCATTCTATAAGAATTCCATCTTTGTCGTATTTCTATTTATGATTGTTGTCATCGGAATTTTGTACTGGTTCTTCGGTACAGAGCTTGGTAGTTCGCTTCGTGCAACGGGTTGTAATGAGAATATGGCACGTGCGCAGGGTATCAACACGAACTTCAACAAGGTACTCGGATTGATGATCTCGAATGGTCTGGTTGCATTTGCAAGTGCATGTCTTGGACAGTATCAGGGATTTGCAGATATCAATATGGGTAAAGGTGCGATCGTAATCGGTTTGGCATCGGTTATCATCGGTGAGGCAATATTCAGCCGTATCTTCAAGAACTTCGCATTGAAGCTTCTGTCGGTTGGTATCGGTGGAGTGATTTATTTCATCGTATTGCAGATCGTTATCTGGCTCGGCGTCGATACGGATCTGTTGAAGCTGTTCCAGGCTTTGATCGTAGCAGTATTCCTTGCAGTGCCTTATTGGAAGGGAAAACATTTCAACAAGGGTAAGAAGCTTGCGGCAACCGCAGAGAAGAAGGAGGCGTAAATACTATGTTAGAGCTGAAGAATATTTATAAGACCTTCAATGCGGGAACGGTCAATGAGAAAATGGCATTAAGAGGACTGAATCTGACGCTGGAGGATGGCGATTTCGTAACCGTCATCGGTGGAAACGGGGCCGGTAAGTCTACGATGTTAAATGCAATCGCCGGTGTATGGCCGGTCGATCAGGGACAGATCCTGATTGGGGATGCCGATGTAACAAAGCTTCCGGAATATAAGCGTGCCAAATATCTCGGCCGTGTGTTCCAGGATCCAATGACCGGAACAGCAGCGACAATGGAGATTCAGGAGAATCTGGCACTGGCACTCCGCCGGGGAGACAGCCGTACTTTGAAAGCCGGAATCACGAAGAAGGAGCATGCAAAGTATCGTGAGATGCTGGCTACACTGGGACTTGGTTTGGAAGACCGTATGACATCGAAGGTAGGACTTCTGTCCGGTGGTCAGAGACAGGCACTCACACTGCTGATGGCAACCCTGAAGAAGCCGAAGCTCCTGCTCCTCGATGAGCATACAGCCGCTCTTGATCCGAAGACTGCGGCGAAGGTGTTGCAGACGACCGATATGATCGTCAACCGCGATAATCTGACCACGTTGATGATCACACATAATATGAAGGATGCAATCGCACACGGAAACCGTCTGATCATGATGATGGATGGCAATATCATTCTCGATATCCGTGGTGAAGAGAAGAAGAAGCTGACCGTTGCAGATCTGCTTCACAAGTTTGAAGAGGCAAGTGGCGAGGAATTCGCGAACGATAAGGCGATTCTTGGCTAGTTGAACGTGACAGAACGATTGCGGGTGAGCGACGTGGATGCTGTGCAGGTCATCATGGTTATGCGTGGTGACAGGTAAGATAGAATTATGAATGAAGAACAGGTATTGATTGCGCGTTTGCAGGACTTGGCGAAGCGTGCGTACAGACAAAATATTTATACATACTCCGGATTCCTGACACCCGCGGAGCTTGCGGTGGTCTATGAGAAGCAGGCGGATTTCTCCTTTGTTGGGATGACCTGCTTCGGCGGAACGCCGGAGTGCGAACGGCAGATGGTGCAGTTTGGCTCGGAAGAATTGTTTGGGTATGCGGGCGTGTTCCCCATCTCGATTATTCTGGTAGAACCATTACTGGACAAATTCGCTGAAGATCTGAGTCATCGCGATTTTCTCGGCGCGCTTATGAATCTGGGGATTGAACGGTCTGTGCTCGGTGACATTCTGGTAAAGGATGGAAAGCGGGCATATATTTTCTGTCAGGAGAATATCGCTGCATATATTATGGAGCAACTGACAAAGATAAAACATACGAACGTGAAAACCTCCCTCGTGGAGGGTGAGATCGAGGATCTGAAGCCTGTACTTGAGGATATACACGTGATCGTCAGTGCACCGAGGTTTGATGCCATCGTTGCAGCCGTCACGAAATGCTCCCGCAACGAGACGCTGGATATATTCCGGGCGAAGAAAGTCACACGGAACGGCAGAATTGAGGAACGCAACAGTCTGGTCTTAAAAGATGGCGATAGTTTCTCGGTCCGCGGGTACGGAAAGTTCCGGTATTGCGGTGCCGGAAGTGAGACGCGAAAGGGCAGAGTGAATATTTATTTAAAGAAATATATTTAGGGGTTTCCGAATGGGAAAAGTCGTGATAAAATATGTGACAGTGAGGCTTTTGCCATGAAAAAGGGAGACAATGAGGCGAGAAGGATATGATCAGTAAGTACATTACAGAGAATGGAAAATTCAGACAGATTGATGAGTTTATGCCTGGTACATGGATCAATCTGACAGCGCCGACGCAGGACGAGAGTCTCGAGATTGCAAGAAGATATAATGTGGATCTCGCAGATATCCGGGCTGCACTGGACGATGAGGAGTCATCCCGTGTGGATGTCAACGATGATTATGTTTTGATATTATTCGATATTCCTTCGGTTGAGATCCGGCACAACCAGGAGGCATATACAACCATCCCGCTGGGGGTTGTATGGACGGACGATGCAATTATCACGGTGTGTTCGGCGGAGACACCGGTGCTCAAGCATTTTATTGTCAATAATATACGGGATTTTACCACGAAGAAGCAGGTGCGTTTTACCTATCAGATTATGTACCGGACGAGCATGTTATATCAGTCGTATCTTCGGATTATTGACCGGCGCAGACTTGAGATGGAGGAACGTATGGGAGGCGCAACGGAGGATGCCGATATCGTCAACCTGCATGAGATGGAATCCAACCTGGTGTATTTTGATACATCATTGCGTGCGAACCGGATGGTCGTGGATCGTCTGACACGGTATAGCGGAATCCGGAAATTCCCGGAGGATCAGGAATTGCTGGATGATGTGATCGTTGAGAATCTGCAGGCGATAGAGATGACGCAGATCTATCGGGATATCTTAAAGGGTACACGGGAATTGATGTCAACATTCATTGATAATCGTCTGAACAACATCATGAAGCTGTTGGCTGCGATTACGATCGTCATGTCCATACCGACGATTATATCGGGATTATATGGTATGAATGTAAATGGCAATGGTATGCCGTTTTCAAAGGAACCATGGGGATTTATGATTATATGTGTGCTTACACTTGTCATCTGTATTGTAGTGACAATCGTGCTGCGAAAGAAGAAGATGTTGTGATAGCCTCCGGGTTGCAGGCAGACACAGAACTATGCAGGATGGCATGGGGATATAAGGGTTGAGATAGATTGAAAAATTTGAGATTTAAATTCGTTGTTGCAACGAGTCCGTTGTTCGTTGCCACGCATATTCCGCGTGCGAATTATATGATAAAACACAAAGAAAAATACACCGAACAGCAGAGGTATGCATTTGCGATGAAAATCGAGAATCATATGCGCAGACGTGCCCGTACGAAAACCGATGTATATGGCAGGGAGAATCTGCCACAGGATGGCGGTTATATCATGTATGCGAACCATCAGGGCAAATACGATGCACTTGGGATTATGCTGGCACATCCGAAGCCGTGTGCGATGTTGTGGGAAGAGAAATCCGCAGACCGTCTGGTTGCAAGACAGGTATGTGGTCTGGTGGAGGGAACCACGATATCGTTCGAGGATCCGAAGCAGCAGATCGGGGCGTTGAAGACGATTTCCGAGCGTGTGAAGGATGGAAAACCATATTTGATTTTCCCAGAGGGCGGTTATACGGATAATAAAAATGAGTTACAGGAATTTAAGTCCGGGTGTTTCTCGTGTTCGTTAAAATCCAAGACACCAATGGTTCCGGTTGTGATCTACGATTCGTGGAGGTCGATGGATACGAATACTTTTGAGAAGGTTCGGACACAGGTACATTTCCTGCCGCCGATTCCATATGAAGAATATGGAAAATTGCGGAAGCATGATGTATGCGAATTGGTAAAGAAGAGAATTCAGGAGAAGCTTGACGAATTAAAAGAAGCAGATCCGAGGAGATGAAAAACGTGAAGACAGGTATTGTATTAGAGGGCGGTGCGTTCCGTGGGCTTTTTACCGCGGGAGCTTTGGATTGCCTGATGGATAATCAGATATTATTTGATTATGTGGTAGGAGTATCTGCCGGCGCTGGAAACGCGGTTAATTATCTGGCAGGGCAAAAGGGTCGTACCAAATGGACGATTACCGCAAGCGGTGAAAATGCATATTATGGTGTCAAGCAGATGCGTAAAAGCAAGAAGATGCTTGATTTAGATCGTATGGTGATGGAGTTTTCGCATAAGCAGTATCCATTTGACTTTGAGAAGTTCGTTGCGTCACCATCGGAGGTAGAACTCGTAGTGACAAACTGCGAGACTGGAAAAGCCGAATATATCGCAAAGACAGAGGATGAGAAGCGCATGCTGACGGCAGTCAAGGCATCGTGTTCAGTTCCTGTGCTGTGCAATCCGGTTGAATTAGATGGATTCCATTATATGGATGGAAGTCTGGCTGATTCGATTCCGGTGAAGCGAGCATTTGAGGTTGGATGTGACCGGGTTGTCTGTATTTTGACAAGAAAGCCAGAGGAAGCACCGACAAACTATGGAAAGATTCGTGTGCTGATGCGTACCTATAAGAAGAAATATCCGGCATTTTATGATACGTTGATGCGCAGACGTGAGATGTATGCAAAGCAGTTAGACCGGATCGACCGATACGAGAAGGAAGGAAAGCTTCTCGTGTTCCGTCCGGAGTTAGACAGCATCAGCAAGTTTGAGCAGGATAAAGATAAGCAGGAAGCATTCTATCAGAATGGATATGATCTGATGGCAGCTAACCTGCAGAAGATGCAGGATTTCCTGCAGGGAAAATAATCAGTGTTTTTGGCTGTATTTGTACCACAGATACATATACGCAACAAGCGGACTGTATTCTGGAAGCGGGATGATCCCAAGAGATTCGTATATCGCTTTGCTGTCATAATCAGTAGAAGATGCAGAGATTCCGGTCAGATAGACCGGGATCTTTTTTTGTGCCGCCTGTTCGGCGAGTGCAAGCAAGGATGGATTTTTCGTATTGATCGTACCGGAGTGGTAAGCGTAGATCAACACCGCACGTGCATCGTCCGGCAGATAATACTGCATGCCCGGCATAGATTGAAAGAAGCAGACTGGGCAGGATGTATCGAAGTGGACGGATGTTTGCCGCAGGTCGGAAAACTCCTGCAGGACAGGTGCAATTGCATCCGCATATGCATCATAAGGACGTTCGTACAAACTGTCATCAAACGGATAATGGTTGTAGACGCCAAGTGCATTGTAGATCTTCGGCATGCTTCCGGTGTTGCAGTAGGAGATACCGACGGCGGTTGGCAAAGTTGGGGAAGTGATATAATCAACGGCAGCGGTAAAGTTCGTCAGTCCATTTGCACGCGGATCATCTAAGATATAATTGCTTGACACGAGCAGGATTGGAACCTTTGCATAGGCAAAGCACATACCAAGCGCCGCGGCGGTAAAAGGAAGCGTATCCGTGCCATGCGTCACAATGATGCCGTCGATATCCTTTGTGAGCTGCTCCCGGATGCAGGAGATAAGCTGGTTCAGATGCGAACCATCCATATATTCACTCAGGGTTGTATAAGGAGCTTCCGTCTGAAAGTGGGGGATGGCTGCTCCTTTTTTCTTTTGCTCGGTCTCATACATTGCCAGCAGTCGATATGGCATCTGTGTATCGGTGGAGACAAAGTTCTGCTGTACGGACGAACCAATCGTGCCGCCGGTGAAGATAACTGTGATATTCATAGAATTACTCCGTTTCATTTTCCTTTAGTTTTAACATGATATTCGAGATAAATTCATGTTGTTCGGTATAAAAATTCGAGGAACCGTGGTATTTTTGCGTCGTAGCCTGAATCGAGGCAAGACCGATACCGCTTTTCCGCTCCTTGGTGGAGATGTATTTTCCGTTCCGTGTGCAGATATTGCCGTCGAAGCTGTTTACCATTGTGATATACAGGTGCCCCGGGGTGTCGAGATCCGCGGATAAGCGGATGAAACGGGCATCGGCCCGGACATGGCGGCATGCGGTGACCGCATTATCAAGCAGATTGCCGAAGATCAGGCACAGGTCAATATCCGAAATCGCGATCTCCTTTGGAATAACAACCTGCAGTTTCGTCCGGATGCCATAGCTTTGGGCGATATCGATATAATAATGAATCGTTGCGTTGACCACGGGGTTGTCACAATAGGTGGCAGGTGCCTGTACATTCGATATCTCGGAAGAATAGTTGGAGATATATTCCTGTAATTTCTCATACTGGCCGGTCTGGGAAAGTTCGTTCAATACTGCAATCGTATGCTTGAAATCGTGCCGGATACGGCGTGTCTCATCCAGATATGCCTGCATTTTCTCATACTGATCTGCCTGAAGCTGGTACATCAGGGCGGTGGAATCTGCTTCGATCTTCCGGGAGGTCGTGACGGCGATGATGTACAACAGGGACTGGAACAACATGAAGAACAGGAACAGCACACCTTCAATCACCATTGCGATCTGGAAGATCCGCCCGACGCGGATGTTGGCATAATCAATCGGAATCATGTAGATGTTGCAAAAGGAGATGATTGCGGGAACCATCCACGCGATTCTCCAGAATAATGTCGTGTTGAAATTCTCAAACAGCCATCGGAATTTGTGCCGCATGCGGAGCAACACAAACATAATGAGGAGACTGACCGCATATTGTATGATCAGACCGGGCACGGAGGCATCGTGTATGTTGGAATGCGGATCGATCCGCGCGATGATGTAATAGTTCATGATGCAGCCGAAGGATAACGCAGCGGTTGCACATAAAAACATGTAAAGTAATTTTAATTTTTCCAGATTTACAGTCAAAAAATACGCAATCAGACAGATGCCGAGCAGAGGAAAGAAAAATATGTTTGTGTAGTAGGAACCGGAAGAGTCCACCCACGCTAACACAAAACAGACTGCAACCATGCATGGCAGCAACACCGGATAGAGCTTTCTCTGGGGAATGATGAGCCAGTCCGCAACAGGGATGATGCAAAGAAAGATGCCGGGGAGGATAATGCCGTATTCGGCGGCTCTGTAAACGAGGTCCCAGAAATTCATGAGAGTCCTCCTTTCGTCAATGCCTTCGTGCGCCGCTTAAACTGGTGAGAGATATAAGCCTGTGTGATGGCGGCTGCATTTTTCCTATGAATCGAAAATGTTGTGGAGTCGCACATGGTGCAGGAAGCGTTCTCCATATGCTGCACATAGTCCAGGTTGATGAGTATCCCCCGGTTGATGGTCAGAAACCGTTCGTCCTGTGTGAGGATGGATGCGGCTTCGCGAAATGGCATGCGGCAACGGAACACATCGCGCCCCTGAATCTGTAGATAGTTGGAATCCGAGGTGATATAGCGGATGTCAGAATATAAAACCGGAATCTGCTTCCGGTCTATCGAGATTGAAAATGCCTGTGTGTCAGTCTCTTCTTCCTGCGTGATCGCCAGCTCGTCGAACAGCCGGGCGATCATCTCCCCGGTTACGGGTTTTTCGAGATAATCAAATGCATGCACCCGGAATGCATCTGCCCGATGTTCCGGACTGCTGGTCAGGAACACGATAGGTGTCCGGGGAGCATTCCTGCGGAATTCTGCCGCCAGATCAATTCCGGTTGTATCCTGTAAATAAATATCAAAGATAACAAAAGAATATGAGATCTGTGCGCATGCAGAAAGAAATGCAGCAGATGTCGCGAAGCAGTCACAGGCGATTGCAACATCGTGCGTGCGGCTGTAATCCATAATGGTTTTATATAATTTCTGTAATTCTTCCGGATTGTCATCCACGATGGCAAGGTTCATATTCATTTCCTCTCTGATGAATGGTTAAATTGTAATTTTTAACATTGTAACACAATTTCCTATAGGAATCTATGCATCCAAATGACATTTCGTCCCAGAAAAATGCATTTCGTCCCAGAAGGGTTGACGTGCCCCCAAAGGTATGGTAAAGAAAAAGAATGAAAAAAATGTAAAGAGGATAATATTTGGGACAGGAAAGTCCTAGGTAGTAGGAGGAGAGGAAATGAAAGTAAGAGAGAAGTTAATGCGGAAGGTGATGGCAGTTGTGATCGCAGCAGCCACAATTTTTTCGATAAGCGGAGGGACGAAGGTTGTGCCGGTCAAGGCTGCGGGGGAAGTGGCAGAGGTTGTAGAAACTCATATTAAATATGCAACGTTTGAAGAAGCGGTTGCTAATGCGACTACAGGACAGACGATACAGTTGCTTTGTAATTATGAGAACCCAACAAGTGATGTAACGATTGGAAACAAGGATCTTACGATTGACCTTGCTGAGAGAAAATTAACTGTATCGGGAATTGCTACTCCAAATGCTCTGACAATTAAGAATGGAATTATGTCTGCAAATATAAATAATTGGAGTGTTGGTCATAATTCGGTATTAACATTAAGCGATGTAGAATTAACAACATCACATTTTTATTGGGCTACTAATGGTGGTGTTGCATTGGAAGGAACAAGTCAGGTGGATATGGTTGGTGATTATTGCTGGCTTGAGAAGCTAACAATGCAGGAAAGTTGTGTGTTTGAGGTTGGAACAAACGCATATATCAATAATTATGGTAATGTCGCGAATGGTTTAGATGTAAAAGAATTTCTGCCAGAAGGGTATCGTTTTAATGCAAAGGGAACAAGAATCTTTGACCAACAGAGGAATGAGGCAAGCAATTATGTACTTCGTTATCGCAGGCTCACCGATTCACAGCTTACCGTTACACTCAATCCGGATACATATGTCTATGATGGCAATGAAAAAAAACCTGCCGTGACAGTAACCTATGACGGACAGACACTGACAGAGAACACAAGCTATACACTGACTTATGCCGATAACAAAAATGCGGGAACAGCGAGTGTCACAATCGACGGAATAAATAGTTTACATGGACAAATTGTGAAAAACTTCACCATCCAAAAGGCAAATCAGAATGCACCGACGGGATTGACACCGACGGCAGAAACAATTGATGGAAAAAATGATGGTCAGATTGCCAATCTGGCAACGACGATGGAATATAGTGTTGATCAGACAAGCTGGATCGCCTGCACAGGCACGACGCTGACGCAGCTTTCCGATGGGGATTATTACGTAAGATATAAGGAAACAAACAATTACTATGCATCGCCATCTACCAAGGTAGTTGTTGCAAAGGGTGCGACGCCATCCACAACAGGCGAACAGACAACGACAGAAAAACAGACGACAGGTGAGCAGGCAACTACACAGCAGACATCCGTGGAACAACCGGATGGAGCAACCACACAGCAGACATCCGTGGAACAGCCGGATGGAGCAACTACACAGGCAGGTGTCCCGAAGACAACAGAGTCAGACAAGAAAACGGATAAAACGGTTTCCACCGGAGATGCATATCCGATAGCGATTATGATTACGCTTATGCTTGGTGCAGGCGTCGGTATCACAGGTATGATCCGAAGAAGAAAAGAAAAATAGTTAATTGTGCAATTCATACACATGAGAGCAGGATGGAAGTCCTGCTCTTTTTTCGGAAGTAAATCATGTGGTATAGTGAAGTGAGCGCGAAAGAGAATATATGACCGGAGCCCCATGCGATGGGCGTGGGAGGAAGAAAGTAAGCAGAAAAAACCGGATTGAAAATAGAGGTGCATAGCGGGAACGGAAATAAATTTACAATTTCCGTATGAAATGGTATAAATAAAGAAGATTTTACAGATTGGAAATGCGTATGGAAGAATATGTGATCAAAAATCAAAAAAAACTCCGGCTGGGTATCACGACTGGAACGTGCAGTGCAGCGGCGGCACAGGCAGCAGCGATACAGCTTCTGCTTGGGGTAGAAAGCCATGCGGTAACCTTGCGCACGCCGAAGGGGATGACGGTTTCCGTTCCGGTGTATCTATTGGAGGCGGATGCAGACAGGGTAAGCTATAGAGTGGTAAAGGACAGCGGCGATGATCCGGATGTGACAAACGGCACGGATGTCTGTGTGACGGTGGCGTATGCGAAGCAGCGTGTGCGAGAGCAAAAAGATGGAAGCCAAGACAGTCCCTGCGCATTTACCAGCGAATCATTTCCGTTTCTGACGCTGGATGGAGGAATCGGAATCGGGCGAGTTACGAAAGAAGGCTTGGAGCAGGCGGTTGGACAGGCGGCAATCAACCGTGTACCGCGGCAGATGATATTTGCGGCGGTGGCAGATGTGTGCGAGAAAGCAAATGTCAGTGAGCCATTGCACATCACGGTTTGGATGCCAGAGGGCGAGGCTCTGGCGAAGCGCACATTTAACCCGAAGCTTGGCATCGAGGGCGGACTGTCGGTGCTAGGAACAAGCGGAATCTTAGAGCCGATGAGTGAGCAGGCGATTGTGGCAACGATCGAGACGGAGATCCGGCAGTTGCATGCGGTCGGCGAAGAGAAAATATTAGTCACACCGGGAAACTATGGACAGGCGTATGCGTCTGAATATTTGAAACTTGATCTGACAAAGAGCGTCAAGTCAAGCAATTATATCGGTGATACGATTGACCTTGCAATCTCATATGGCATGAAGGATTTCTTGCTGGTTGGAAATATCGGAAAGCTGGTGAAGCTGGCGGCAGGAATTTTCAACACACATTCCAAGGTGGCAGATGGACGAGGAGAAATCTTCGCGGTGCATGCAGCGATGGCGGGCGCCGAAGCGAAGGTGGTACAGGAAATCTACGACTGTATCAATACCGATCGGATGTTGGATGTGTTGGAACGAGAAGGATTGCGGGAAGTGGTGATGCAGAGTATCCTTGCGGCGATCGAGAGGCATGTCGCAGGCAGAGTCGGCGATACGATGCGGTTTGGAGTTATTGTATTTTCGGAGAAGTATGGATATCTGGGGCAGACGAGTGATGCGGAAAGAGAGTTAAATAAATGGTACATTTTGTAGGAGCGGGTCCTGGTGCGTGTGATCTGATCACTGTGCGGGGCATGAATCGAATCAAGGAAGCGGACGTAATCATCTATGCAGGTTCGCTTGTAAATCCAGCGCTGCTTTCCTATGCGAAGGCGGACTGTGAGATCTACAACAGCGCGCATATGACTCTGGAAGATGTCGTGTCAGTAATGCGGGAGGCAGAGGCAGCAGGTAAAGGGACGGTGCGCCTGCATACGGGCGATCCGTCCGTGTATGGTGCAATCCGCGAGCAGATGGATCTGCTGGATGAATATGGAATTGCATATGATGTGTGCCCGGGGGTGAGTGCGGTGTTCGGTGCCGCGGCGTCGCTGGCGTGTGAGTATACGCTGCCGGATGTGACGCAGACCTTGATTCTGACAAGAGCGGAAGGGAAAACTCCTGTGCCGGAGAAGGAAAATCTGCGGAGTCTGGCTGCACACCGCGCCAGTCTGGTGCTGTATCTGTCGTCCGGGCTTGCAAGAAAGGTACGGCAGGAGCTTTTGATCGGTGGATATGCAGAGGATACGCCGGTTGCTGTCGTGTATAAGGCAACGTGGCCGGAAGAGAAAATCATCCGCACGACACTGGCAAAGCTTCCGGAAGATATGGAAGCTGCGGGAATTACGAAGACGGCACTGATCATCGTATCTCCGGCACTTGGAAGTATCTATGAGAAATCAAAGCTCTATGACGCAGCATTTGCAACGGAATACCGCGGTGCGACGGAGATTGCCCTTCCGGCAGGGATCCGCCGCGTGCTGCTTATCACATGCAGTGTGCGTGGGTATGCAACAATGCAAAAATTGGCGAAGAAGCTGGAAAATATTTCCGGTGCAGAAATTATTGCGAAGGTAAAATGCGAGGCGCTTCCAGAGGTTTCAATGAAGGAAACAGTGAAGGCATGTGTTGACGAATATTTTGAACAGGTGGACGCTATCGTGTTCGTAACAGCAAGTGGAATCGCGGTACGGAGTGTAGCGGAACACCTGACACACAAATCCAAAGATCCAGCAATCGTGTGCATGGACGAATGCAGCAAACACGTGATATCGTTGGTGAGCGGGCATGCCGGCGGGGCAAATGCACTCACACAGATGCTGGCGGATGTGATGTGGGCAACACCGGTTATTACGACGGCGACGGACGTGGAAGGACAGTTTTCTATCGATGATTATGCGCGGGAACATAATTTAGTTGTGACGGACTGGGCGAAGGCGAAGGCAATCAGCGTAGAGGTGCTGGCGACCGGGGCGAAGCCTGTGTGGGTGGATGAAGCAGAGGTTTCGCAGGAAGAAGAGAAGAACGCATGCGGGAATAGAATCGATGTTCGGAGATTAAAGATAGGTTCGTATCAGGTTATTGTAACTCCACGAGATATCCTGCCAGATGAGAAAATGTTGCAGCTTGTTCCACTCTGCATCGTAGCAGGAATTGGATGCAAGAAGGGAACATCTTCGGATAAAATCGAGCATGCGGTGCAGGATGCATTTGCGAAAGCAGGCTTGCGGATGGAAGCGTTATGTGCGGTGGCGAGCATTGATTTGAAGAAGGAAGAGGCTGGATTGCTTGAATTCTGCGAGACGCGGAACGTGCCATTTGAGACATATACGGCAGAAGAATTGCAGGCGGTGTCGGGGACGTTTTCCGCATCCGAGTTCGTGACAGGCGTGACAGGCGTGGATAATGTTTGTGAGCGCAGTGCTGTGAAGTATGCAAGCGAGCATGGCGCGAATGATGGAGAGCTGTTGCTTCGCAAGCAGGCGCAGGATGGCGTGACGGTAGCACTGGCGTATGTGTGTAGCAAGTGAAAAACAAGCAGAAAAACCCACGAAGTGTGTGTGAAAGCCGAAAAACAAGTGAAAAAACCCAAAACCGGAAGCTGAATCAGGGAAGTGGGGGGCAATCTGTGTGTAGCGAGTAAAAAACAAGCGAAAAAACCCACGAAGTGTGTTTGAAAGCCGAAAAACGGACGAAAAAACCCAAAACCGGAAGCTGAACTGGGAAAACGGAAGCTAAAACAAGAAAGCGAAGAACAATACAATCCCGGAAGAACATGAAAAAAAGACAATAGAGCAACAATGGAGAGAAGCATGAATGCAGAGAGTAAGAAGGAATTATATATTGTCGGGCTTGGCCCCGGCGCGAGACAGAAGATGACGCAGGAAGCAATCGACGTCGTGGAAGCCTGCGAAGTGATTGCGGGATATAAGGTGTACATTGATTTGCTGAAACCGTATTACCCGGATAAGGAATATCTGGTGAATGGTATGAGGCAGGAGGTAGAACGATGTCGGCTGGCACTGGAAACTGCGGCAGGCGGAAAGAAGACAGCGCTTGTCTGTAGTGGTGACGCTGGCGTATATGGCATGGCAGGAATCACATTGGAGCTGGCAACAGAATTTCCGGAGGTGGATGTACATGTGATTCCGGGCGTGACGGCAGCATTATCCGGTGCGGCATTGCTTGGCGCGCCACTTGGGCATGATTTTACAGTGATCAGTCTGAGTGATTTGCTGACACCGTGGGAGCTGATAGAGCGGCGTCTTGCGGCAGCCGCTGAGGGTGATTTCGCAATCTGTCTGTACAATCCGTCCAGTCACAAACGACATGATTATCTGCAGAAAGCGTGTCAGATTCTGTTACAGAAAAAATCTGGAGATACAATCTGTGGAATCACGCGGAATATCGGGCGCGATGGCGAAGAAAAACGAATTCTGACATTGGATGAGTTACTGGAGACGCAGGTGGATATGTTCACGACAGTATTTATCGGAAATTCCCAGACACGAAAAGTTGGTGACGCGATGGTGACACCGCGCGGATATAGAAGAGATAACGCATGAAAGTAGTCATATTTGGCGGTACAACGGAGGGGCGACAGCTTGCCGAGTATCTGATACAATTAAACAAGAAGCAGAAAATGCAGACTATCGAAGTCCATGTTTGCGTGGCATCGGAGTATGGTGCACAGGTACTGCCGGAGGATGCCGCACTCAAGGTGCATGTGGGTCGGCTGGAGCAGGCAGATATGCAGGAATTCCTGCAGGCAGTACAGGCAGACCTCTGTGAGGATGCGACACATCCGTATGCGGTGATCGTGACACAGAATATCTATCAGGCGTGTAAGGCGGTGGAAGTTCCGTATATTCGCGTGCGGCGAGAGATGCATACCTGTGAAGCATCGGACAGTGTCTACGTTGAGGATACACAGGCGGCGGTTGATTATCTGAAAGGCGTGACCGGAAACATTCTGATTACGACAGGCAGCAAAGAATTACATTTGTATACGCAGATCCCGGACTATGAATCGCGCTGTACGGCGCGTGTGCTTCCAGCGCAGTCTGTGGTAGAGACATGTACGGAACTGGGATTTACCGGCAAGCATCTGATCTGCATGCAGGGCCCTTTTGATCTGGAGATGAATCTGGCAACTTTGCGCTATGCAAATGCTGATTTCCTTGTGACAAAGGCAAGTGGGAAGAACGGCGGCTACGATGAAAAATGTGAGGCTGCGCTTGCCGCGGGAGTGCATCTGGTTGTGATCGGGCGTCCGAAGGAGCAGGTAGAACCGGTGATGTCACTTGCACAGGCAGAAAAATATTTGTCTGATATGATAAGGGGCAGAAAGGAGAATCAAAAGAATGGGGAATAATGAACACACAATCGTATATTTGATCGGTATGGGACCGGGAAATTCGGATTGCCTGACGCGGGAAGCGGTACAGGCATTATCGCAGGCGACCGTATGTATCGGTGCTTCCCGCATGCTTGCGATCTGGAAGAGCCTCTGTGAAGAAGATGGGCGCGACGCGGAGCAGACATTTTATAATGCGTATAAGGCAGAAGAAATTGCAGAACTGATTCAAAATCATGTCGGAGAGACGATTGCGGTAGTGTTCTCCGGGGATATTGGCTTTTATTCTGGCGCGAAGAAGCTTTCCATGATGTTGCGGAAGGCTGTGGGGAAAGTCTGCAATATGCTGGATGACACGACAGGAACAACCGAACAGATACAGGCAGACAAAACAATTTATGAGCTTTGTTATATTCCGGGACTCTCGTCTGTTCAGTATTTGTTTGATAAAATTGGCTGGGCATGGGAGGATGCAGAGCTTATCAGTAATCATGGCGTCTCTGCAAATATTCCAGCGAAGGTGCTGCATCATGCGAAGGTTGGTACATTGCTTGGCGGTGAAAATCAGGTGGCAGAGGTCTGTAAACGGCTTACCGAAGTGGGATTGGGAGAAATCGCGGTAGTCGTTGGAGAGCGGTTGTCATATCCTGATGAGAAAATTACAAAGAAGTATGCCAAAAATCTATGTGAGGAAACATTTGATAAGCTGGCGGTTGCGATATTTATAAATGATCATCCGCAGCCAAGGCGTTTAGCTCCGGGAATCAAAGATGAAATGTTTATCCGGGGTAAGGTGCCGATGACGAAGGAAGAAGTGCGGATGGTTGTAATCGCAAAGCTTGGAATTCAGGAAGACACAGGACTGGTGAAATATGATCAGAACAGCGGGCAATGCATGACAAGCAATCCTGCACCAGTCATTTACGATGTAGGAGCGGGAACGGGTTCAGTATCCATTGAGTTGTCACTCCTGACTGAGCAGGGAACGGTATATGCGATTGAGAAAAAGCCAGAAGCTGTGGAATTGTTGCATGCGAACCGAGAGAAGTTTCATGTGGGAAATATGGAGATCCTTGCGGGCGAAGCATCGGAAGTGATTCCGTCGCTTCCTGCGCCGACGCACGTATTTATCGGAGGAAATGGCGGAAATCTGTTCAAGATCATGGATCAGATCTATGCGAAAAATCCGAACGCACGCATTGTTCTGACTGCGGTCACATTGGAGACGCAGGCAGAAATGCTTACGTTGGCAGACATAGCGAAGCGGCATAACGTGGATTTTAATATGGTACAGATGGCGGTGACGCGCAGCCGCGAAGCTGGCCCGTATCATATGATGCAAGCACAAAATCCGGTGTGGATCGTGACGATGGGATAGAAAATGTACAGGAGCGACCGGAAGAAACAATAGTATAGAAAATGCACAGGAGCGACCGGAAGAAACAATAGTATAGAAAATGCACAGAAACAGCCGAGAAGAAACAATAGTATGGAAAATGGACAGGAACAGCTGGTAAGAATCAATGGTATAACATGTACAGTTACAGTCGGGGAGAAACAATGCAACACAAGAATAATATCCAGGTAAATACCCCACGCGTGATGTTCGCAGCGACGCGGAGTGGCAGCGGAAAAACAACCGTGACGTGTGGTGTGCTGGCAGCATTAAAAAAACAGAATATAAAGGTACAGGCGTATAAATGCGGTCCGGATTATATCGATCCGATGTTTCACCGGACGGTGCTCGGAATCGACACTGGAAATCTGGATACCTTCTTTGCGGATGCTGATGCGATTGGACGCATCCTGGCGCGAGACACGAAGGATGCAGAATTGATCGTGATGGAAGGCGTCATGGGATATTACGACGGTGTTGGTGGAACAACGACGATGGCAAGCTCTTATGAATTAAGCAAGGTTACGAAGACACCGGTCGTTCTAATCGTGGATGCGAAGGGCGCGAGTGTCACGCTTGCGGCGATCATCCGCGGAATTATGGAATATAAGAAGGACAGCCGGATTGTAGGGGTGATATTAAACCGTGTATCACCGATGTTTTACAGCCGGATCAAGCATGTGATCGAGACGGAATGTGGGATTCCAGTGCTTGGATATCTGCCGGAAGATGCATCATTTGCGGTACCATCCAGACACCTTGGACTGCTGCAACCGGATGAAATGCAGAAGCAGAGAGACTGGGTGGAAACAGTTGCGGAAGCTGCCAGAAAAACGATTGATATTGACGGGATTCTGGAGATCGCGGCGCAAGCAGAGATGTTGCAGATACAGAAGGCGACAGGTGAGACAGAAAAAAGCAAGTTCCCAGCCGGTTATCGCATTGGCGTGGCAAGAGACGCGGCATTTTCCTTTTATTATCGGGAGAATCTGCGCATGTTAGAGGATATGGGAGCGACACTTGTGTACTTTTCTCCGCTGACAGATGCGCATGTGTCGGAGGTGGACGCACTGATCTTTGGCGGCGGTTACCCAGAGCTTTATGCAAAGCAGTTGTACGAGAATCAGTCGATGCGTGCGTCTGTCTGGCAGGCATTGGAAGCAGGCATGCCGTGCCATGCAGAATGTGGCGGTTTCTTATATCTTGGCAAATCACTTGCCGATGCAGAGGGAAATGTATATGAGATGGTCGGTTTCTTGGATGGTGCAGGATTCCGGACAGAGCGGCTACAGCGATTTGGGTATGTGGAACTGGCACCGCAGGAAGCGGATGCATTTGCCGTGAATACGGTTTTGCGCGGACATGAGTTTCACTACTGGGATAGCACGGATTGTGGCGATGCCTGTTTGGCGTGGAAGCCCCTTTCCAAGCAGAAGACCTATCCGTGTATGGTGAAGAAGAAAGGAACGTTCGCCGGATTCCCACACCTGTATTACGCGGGTGCGGAGAATTTTTTCTATCATCTATTTTTAAATAGTACAGAGAATGAAAATAGATAATATAGTTTTTGGTTAGTAATGAGGGAAGAGAAGAGTAAGAGGGTATTATGTTAGAAGAGATACAGTTACAGCAGGTGCTGCCACAGGAAATTGAAAAACGAAGCTTCGAGATTATCACAGAGGAGCTAGGGAATGTTGAATTAGATCCGCTTCAGGCACCGATTATCAAGCGGGCAATCCATACGTCGGCGGATTTTGATTATTTGAAGAATCTGACATTTTCTGAGCTGGCAGTGGAACAGTTCCATACGGCGATTAAAAATGGAGCCTGTATTGTCACGGATACGCAGATGGCAAAATCAGGAATCAACAAGAAAGAGCTTGCGAAATACGGTGGTGAGGTCTACTGCTTCATGAGTGATGACGATGTGGCAGAAATCGCGAAGGAACAAGGTTCCACGCGGGCGGTAGCAAGTATGGAGAAGGCGTGCACGTTAGATAAGCCGCTTATCTTCGCAATTGGAAATGCACCGACTGCATTGGTGCGTCTGTATGAGCTGATCGACGAAGGAAAGCTGCATCCGTGTGGGATCATCGGCGTGCCGGTTGGCTTCGTGAATGTGGTGGAAGCGAAAGAGCTTATCATGCGGGCACCTGTGCCATATATTGTGGCGCGCGGCAGGAAGGGCGGCAGCAACATTGCCGCGGCAATCTGCAATGCGCTGCTCTATGAGCTGCGGGATATGGAGAAGTAAGAAATTATGAATGAAACACAGCAGAAAATCTATACACAGGCAAAGGGAAAATGGGATGCGATCGCGAAGCCAATCGACAGTCTCGGCGTGTTCGAGGATATGGTTGCCAGACTTTGTGCGATTGCCGGGACAGTGAATCCCGGTGATTATAAGCGGCGGGCACTGCTGACGCTGTGCGCAGATCACGGTGTTGTGGCAGAGGGCGTGACGCAGACTGATGCCAGCGTGACAAAGGTCGTAGCGGAGAATATTGCACACGGCTGTTCCGGTGTCAATTATATGGCGCAGATGGCAGGCGTGGATGTGTATGCCGTCGATATCGGTATGCGGGGAGAAGCATATCCGGATGCGACATTCGGTATGGGACATATGATAAACCGGAAGGTACAGGCTGGAACCGGGAATCTTGCGAAGGAACCTGCGATGTTGATGGAAATCTGCGACCGCGCAATTGAAGCAGGAAAAGAGCTTGTACGGGAATGTAAAGAAAAAGGCTATGAGATATTAGCGGTTGGTGAGATGGGAATCGGAAATACAACTCCGACCTCTGCCCTGCTTGCGGCACTGCTTGATCTGCCAGCGGATACGGTGACCGGGCGCGGCGCCGGACTCAATAATGCCGGACTTGCAAGAAAGGTGCAGGTGATCACGCAGGCACTTGCGCGTGTGCAGGGAACGACCGATGCGAAGCAGCTACTCGCTGAGCTTGGCGGGCTGGAGATCGCCGGGATGGTGGGCGTATTCTTAGGTGCCAGACAATATCAGATTCCGGTCGTGCTGGATGGTGCGATCACCTGTGTGGCGGCGCTCGTTGCGATGCGGATGGAACCGGAAGTTGTGGATTATCTTCTGGCATCGCATGCGTCGGAGGAAGCGAGTGGAAGGCTGGCACTGAACGCACTCGGACTTCCGGCAGTGATACATGGCAAGCTGTGTCTGGGCGAAGGCAGCGGAGCGATGATGTTATTTCCACTTTTGGATATGGCATTTTCCATCTATAAAAATATGGGAACCTTTGATGATCTGTCGATTGAAGCATACAGCCGGGATGGAAAGCCGGAAGAATAGGGGGAACGCATGAAACATAGAAAGATATGGATAATTATAGCGGGTGTAGTACTGATTGTGGCTGGCGTACTCGGCGTTGTATTTGTAAGACAAAATTGGAATTCGAAGGATACGGGACCGCATTCGATTGAATTTACGTTTGGATTTGATGAGTTTACATTTATGAAGCATACGCTGTCCGAGGGTGACAGAATGAGTGCGATTATGATGGAGAACAATATTGGCATGGCAAACAGCGTGAATGATACAAGGGATTATTTTGTGTACTATGCTGATAATATGAAGGCGCAGGTTCTGATGTGTCCGTATGAGAGTGACGGGGATAGAAACTACAGAGCTTCCGTGTATATTGTCTCGAAAGAGAGCGAAAATGACAGAAGAATCCACATGAGCATAGATAAATCGCAGCCGGAGTATGATACATATTATAAGGGACCGATTCAGATCGGGGATTCGCTGGAGCAGGTATACGAGTATCTTCATATAGATGAGATCAAGAAATATGGAGAACTGGAGGAGAAAAATAACCGGAAATATTACACATGTGACAGTAACCTTGGCGTGATCACGTTTCACGAAGAACCGTTTACCGGATTGCAGGAACTGGAGAAATATAAGACGCCGGAGGAATATTTGAAGACAGGAAATACGATCCAATACATTATTAATTTTGCTACATATGACCTGCAGGTTCAGGTTGATGAAAGTCTGACAGTTTCGCACATTAGTTTAGCCTATGATCCGGATCGGACGACTACAAGCAGTGACCTTGCGGATATGGGCTTCTAAAGAAAGGTAAATAGACGATGTTACATATTGTGTATGGCGGAAGTGCCAGCGGGAAATCATCGTATGCAGAAAGCTTCGCCATGTCCTTGCAGGGCGAAGGACGGCTGCTCTACATTGCGACGATGTATCCGTATAAATGGAATACGACGGAGATTGATCCGGAGACGATGCAGCGGATTGAACGCCACCGCGCGATGCGTGCCGACAAGGGGTTTGATACGGTCGAATGTTACCGGCATGTGGAACATATTGTGGCGAAGCGGCAGGATGTGCTGCTGCTTGAATGTATGTCGAACCTGCTTGCAAATGAGATGTATCTGGAGCCGGATGCAGAAGCGGTAGGAATAGCCGGTAAAGCAGAGGTGGATACAGAAACGGTAGGAATGGCCGGTAAAGCAGGAGCAACGGCAGAGGTGGATACAGAAACTGCCGGAACCGATAGTAAAGCAGATTCCGGTATGTCAGAGACACTGTCACCGGTGAGCAAGAAAATCGTACAGGCGCTCATTGATTTATCTACGCGTGTGCAGGAACTGGTGATTGTCACAAATGATGTGTTCTCCGATGGCGGAAGTCTGACCTACGATGAAAGCACGCGGGAGTATGTGAAGAATCTGGCAGAGATTAACTGCGCACTCGCACGGGTGGCAGAAACCGTGACGGAGGTTGTCTGTGGGATTCCGGTCATAGTCAAGAAAAATCACCCAATGGGGAAGTAAGGTTAAGAGTAGGAATTGGGTAGAAATTGTGAATGGAAGAAAATTCCCCAATCATAATGCAGAAAAATGAGAAATCATTGGGGAGAAAATTGGAATATGAAAAACATCCCCAATTTCAGAGAAATGGGTAAGTCAAAATTGGGTAAAAAGTTTAGAATTATCAAAAAATCCCCATGTAGGAACAACAGCAAGTAGGAGAAATAAGAACAAAAAGTTCGAGTAAATTGATCAGAGGAGACAAGCAACTATGATGAAAGCAATCTTAATTGCATTTTCAACTTATTCCAAGATACCAATGCCGCATTTCAAATGGGACCCGAAAGCCTTGCAGTACAGCATGTGTGCGTTCCCGCTGGTTGGGGCTGTGATTGGTGCGGGCGAGTTTGCAATCTGGTATCTCTTTGGTTTTCTCTTGCAGTGGTCGGAAGTCTTCACAGCGGCACTTCTTACGGTATTCCCGATCCTGATCACAGGCGGCATCCACATGGATGGATTCTTAGATACCGTGGATGCGAAATCTTCTTATAAATCCAAGGAGGAGAAGCTGCAGATTCTGAAGGATCCGCATACCGGGGCATTTGCAATTATCCGCGGCTGTCTGTATTTCCTGATTTATTTTGGATGTATGTATGAGCTTGTAACTGCAAGTTCTGTAAAGCTTGCTGCCGGAGTGCAGACGGCAGGAGCGGGGGAGGCTGCTGTGAATGGCAGCTTGACAACGATCGGGAAGGATGGAAATCCTATGCGGATGCTGGCGGTCTTTGCCATCGGATTCATCTTGGAACGTACCTTGTCTGGACTTTCGGTACTCACATTTCAGAAAGCAAAAAAAGAAGGCATGCTGGCAGATACCGCACGCCTTGTAAATAATCGCTCAAAGGTGATCATGTTCGTATGGCTTATTGCCTGCATTGCCGCAGGCTGTGTGATACAGCCGGTTGCAGCACTTGTGGTCGCAGGCATCGCCATACTGATGTTTTTCTATTATCGGTTCATGTCGTATCGCACCTTTGGCGGGATCACCGGCGATCTGGCTGGATATTTCCTGCAGATGTGCGAGCTCTGGATGTTAATTGGAACCGTCGTTTTGGTGCATGTTATTTAACAACGATGACACCACCAGTCACATAATCCCGATCGCTTAAGCTAAGTCCATCGACCATGATACCAATGCTTTCGCCGAGGGTAGATTCCGTGACATCCTGACGGAGCTGCTCCATGCGGCTGATCGTGCCTTCTACAACCTTGCCGTTTGTGAGCTGTACATAGACAGGATCGCCTGTCTTGAATATGCCCTTATTGGTTGTACCATTTAAGACGAGTGTATCTTCGCCGCCGAGCTTGAAGCAGTCGGTGATTGCCATATAGACATCATTTGCAGCTTCACTGAAATCACGGTCAACATCCACATAGTTGGAAGAATCTGTTGTACTTTTTGTTGTTTCTGCATCGGTTGTGGAAGCGGTGCTGTTGGCAGACTTGACAAGGTTCACGATCTTGTCCTCAGGTGTCAGGTATTCGACATCGCCGAACAAAGCCGTTTTCTCTGCCATCAGTTCTTTCACGATGTTTGTTCCATAGCTACCATCAAAGGCGTCTAAGAAATAGTCTTCCAGGGTTCCTTTCTGGATTGGAACGTATGTAAATCCAACTTCATTCTCCGGAGATACGTAATATCCGCTTGTCTCACTGTAACGAAAAGTGTCAAAGAAGTCTACCGCAATTCCAAAATCTTCAAATTGCCAGCCAATGTACATTAGATATGATGAGAACTGGTCATCCGATTTTTCCGGATGCAGGAACGTGTCAACAAAGTACTGGGTATTTTCTTCGGCTGACTTTTCTGCATCATAGTCGTTGCTGAAACAGATATAATTTGGGGCACCAAACATGGTTGTCAGCATATCCATATAGATATATGCAGGATTCGGATCGTCGTAAAAGTTGTAGACGTCGTTGTAAGAATCCTCGGAAACCCCGAAAGCATCGTAATCTAAATATGTACTTAACAGTGACCAGAGATTCTTGTCAAGGGCTTCGTCAATGGTCATATCGTCTTCTTCTATAAACAGCTGGGGAAGGGAGTGATTATCCTCATAAAAAGATACGGAATATGCGGATTCATCCAGTGCATCCGTAAGTGGCACGCCGGATGTGCTGTAAGATATGTTAAAAAGCGTATCCGTCGTAACCGGGAATGTCATTCCGTACAGACCGGCACCCTCAGGTAATTCCAATGTCTCTTCATCGGAAAGCGCACGGCTGAACACCCATGGACAGATGGTGTAGTCGATCGTACCGGCTGCTGTTTCGCTTCCGGAATTATCGGAACTGCTTTCGCTTGTTACTGCCGGAACAGGAGTGTCCGACGTGGTATCTTCTTTCTTGCCACAACCGGTTGTCAGTGTAAGGGCGGCTGCCAGTGACAGTCCAAGTGCCAGTGTCTTTGTAAATTTTTTCTTCATTTTGATAGTCTCTCCTTTAAGTAAATATTTGATTTCATTTATAACAAGACACGCGTTGTGCACAGACAGAATTGTCTGCTGCACATAATCATGTATTGAATATAAATGATACGGAACAAATTTGAAATCCGTCCGTTCAATATATAGACGGACGAACAGGAGAAAAGGTTGGGAAAAATAAAAAAATTTATGCAATATGAAAATGTATCTTGCAGAAAAAGTATAAAGAAGTATAAAATAATTGAAAAAGTATAAAAAGGTATAAAGGAATATAAAAAGTATAAAGAGGGAACGCTATGATCTTAATAATCGGCGGTGCATATCAGGGAAAGTTCGAGTATGCCAAAGCAAATTTCAAAGAAGGACATCAGATCATCAATAATTTTCATAAATATGTGCGGAAGACAATGCAGCAGGGCAAAGACCCGGAGTTAGAGGCAAAGCAGCTTATGAACAAAGCGGTTCTCGCCGGAAATGCAGACAAGCTCGTTTTGGTCAGCGATGAGGTCGGAAGCGGAATTGTGCCGATTGATGCATTTGAACGGGAGTTCCGCGAGAAGAACGGGCGCGTGAATTGCTATCTGGCAGGCCAGGCGGAGCAGGTTATCCGCGTGACGGCAGGAATCGGAACGAGGATTAAGTGATATGAAAGCAAAGATTGTATTAATCCGTCATGGCATGACGCAGGGAAATCAAGAACATCGCTATGTCGGTACGACGGATGAAGGGCTGCTTCCGGAGAGTGTGGAAGAGCTGCGAGGCATGCAGGAGTTCTGGCAGAAACAGGTGCCGATGAATGGTAGAACCGTGGCAGATAGTGTACATGACGAAATTGAAATTGCACCGGGGAAAATCACATGTGAGCAGCACTGTCAAAAAAACGACAGTAAAGAGCAAATCGTCTACGTCAGTCCGTATCTGCGCGCAAAGCAGACGGCGGACATTCTGTTCCCCGATGCAGGAAAGGTGGAAATTCCAGAGTTTGCAGAGTGCCGGTTCGGTGAATTCGAATACAAGAATTATGCGGAATTAAATGGCAATCCCGATTACCAGCGCTACATCGACAGCGGCGGTACGACAGCGTTTCCGGGCGGTGAGACGAAAGCGGAGTTTACAGACCGTGTGATGCGGGGATTTGAGAAGGTGTTTGTGGATGTGGAAAGCAGGGAAGAACAAAAACGGTTACGATGTGACGTTTCATTGAGAATAGAGACGGCGCACACATCCCTGTCAGACACGATCATTATCGTCGCACACGGAGGTACGATCATGGCACTGATGGATCAGTTGTCAGAGCCACACAAGGATTATTTTGACTGGCAGGTGAAGCCGGGCGAGGGAATTGCAGGATGGTTAGAAGTGACAGCGGATGGGATGCAGATTGTATCTTATGAGAAAATGAAATTGCCGCAGGGTATGAAAAACGGTGCCTGATGCTATGAAATAGATGTGATGGAGGCACTATGTAAAGGCAAAGTCGTGTGCGGTATGTCAGGTAACTAACAGTACGGAATACAAATATGCAATGCAGCTATGAAAGGAAATGAAAAGTGACCGTGTTACAGGAGCGAATATTTATCATTATAATTGCATGTGTGCTTGATCTGGTATTCGGCGATCCACACTGGCTGTGGCACCCGGTACAGGGGATGGGCTGGCTGATCGACCATGTGGAGACGTGGATGCGCAAGCGGTTTCGGATACGGGAAGATCGCGACGCGGATATTCGTAAAAAACAGGTGGCAGGAACATTTACAGTTGTGATCGTGATAACGGTGTCACTGCTTGTGGCGGCAGGAATCCTATATGGGTGCAACCGGATTCATCATACGTTGTATCTGGTCGTGGCAATCTGGATGTCGTACCAGATGCTGGCAGCCTGCTCGCTTCGGCGGGAGAGCATGAAGGTGTGCAAAGCACTCGAAGCCGGGGATGTGGAACAGGCGAGAACGGCAGTATCCATGATCGTCGGCAGAGATACAGCATCGCTCACTGAGGAAGGCATCGCGAAGGCAGCGGTGGAAACGGTCGCTGAAAATACGTCGGACGGCGTGATCGCCCCGCTTTTTTATATGTTTTTGTTCGGTCCGGTCGGTGCGTGGGTGTACAAAGCAATTAATACGATGGACTCCATGCTTGGATATAAGAACGACAAATACCGGTATTTTGGAACGTGCGCGGCGCGTGTGGACGATGTCGTGAATTTCATTCCGGCACGACTTTCCGCGTGGCTGATGGTTGGTGCGGCAGGCATTTTGGGTATGGATATAGCTGGTGCGGCGCGGATTCATTTGCGGGATCGACGAAATCATGCAAGTCCGAACTCCGCACAGACGGAATCGGCGTGTGCGGGCGCACTTGGATTGCAGCTTGCCGGAAACGCATATTATTTTGGAAAGCTATATGAGAAGCCAACGATTGGCGATGCGAAAAGGCAGATCGAGCCGAAGGATATCCGCCGGGCAAACCGGTTGATGTACGGAACCGCAGTGTTGATGGTGATCGTGGGTGTCGGCGTGCTGATCGGATGCGGATGTTTCATATAGTAATAATTACTATTATCATATTGACAATAGAATAAAAGAGAGATACAATCCTTATTAAGAATAGTATGAATTTATAACACTCATGGAATTGAATTTTTGATTTCATTTAAAGGCATTTGCCCGAAATGCAGGGAGAAGGTAAAGGAGGAACAGCATGGATAGGAAAGCAATGTATAAGTTGAGTTATGGACTGTTTATATTGACCGCTAAAGAAGCAGAAAAAGATAACGGATGCATCATTAATACAGCCATTCAGGCAGCTTCGGAACCAAACCAGTTAAGTATCTGTGTAAATAAGGCAAATTATACGCATGATATGATTCAAAGAACCGGAAAATTTACTGTATCAGTCTTAAGTCAGAAGGCACAATTTGAATTGTTCAAACATTTTGGCTTCCAATCAGGAAGAGATACCAATAAGTTTGAAGCATTTGAGCAGTGTGCCAGGGGCACAAATGGTATTTATTATATTACAGAAGGTACAAATGCATACATTTCTGTGACAGTTACTAAAACAGAGGACTTGGGTTCACATACGATGTTTATCGGTGAGATAACCGATATGGAAGTTTTAAGCAATGTTCCTTCAGTAACATATGATTATTATCAGAATAATATTAAGCCTAAGCCACAGGAGGTTGGAAAAACAGAGGACAGTCAGACAATATGGCGTTGCAGAATTTGCGGATATGAATATGTAGGCGAGGAATTACCAGATGACTTTATATGTCCTTTGTGCAAGCACCCGGCATCAGATTTTGAAAAAGTAGTAAAGAAAACGGAGGTAAAAGAGATGGCAGCAAACAAATATGCAGGAACACAGACAGAGAAGAATTTACAGGAGGCATTTGCAGGGGAATCACAGGCAAGAAATAAGTATACCTATTTTGCTTCTGTAGCGAAAAAGGAAGGTTACGAGCAGATGTCAGCATTGTTTTTAAAGACTGCAGATAATGAGAAAGAACATGCAAAGATGTGGTTCAAGGAATTAGCAGGAATTGGTGATACAAAGGAAAACCTGGCGGCAGCGGCAGAAGGCGAAAATTATGAGTGGACAGATATGTATGATGGCTTTGCTAAAACAGCTGAGGAAGAAGGATTCCCTGAGCTTGCAGCAAAATTCAGGGCAGTAGGTGAGATTGAGAAGCACCATGAGGAAAGATATCGTGCACTTCTTAAGAATATTGAAACTGCACAGGTATTTGAAAAGAGCGAAGTTAAGGTATGGGAATGCC